>ERZ791615.26-NODE-26-length-90970-cov-9.77305_pt1 | contig 90970 bp, 90 predicted proteins | sample MGYA00510273_ERZ791615 | MGnify/ENA primary metagenome ERZ791615 (study PRJEB30046, sample SAMN00715185) | human gut metagenome | study: EMG produced TPA metagenomics assembly of the A metagenome-wide association study of gut microbiota in type 2...
AGAAAGGAAAAATCAATCTAAAGGATTAATAATTCCTTAAGATTGATTATACGTGAAAATGAAAAAGTAAATAATTTTGTATATAGTTATATTAGAAATGAACTTATATTAAAAAAACTAAATAATCCAAACACTAGGAAAAGTATATTAAGAAGATTTGAAGACACAAATGAATTATCTGTAATTCAAAACCCTAAAATAAGCATCGAAGATAAAAATATTCGTGTAATACTAGATAATTATGTTAGACAATATGAAAACTTAGTGGATAATAAAGACTTTAAAGAAAAATTTATAAACAAATTTAATTATTCATATCCATTAATAGAGTTTGATAAACTAATTACAAAAAATATAAGTTTTTATAATTTTTCTCTATTTGAAAATCTAAACAGTATCGTTTTAGATTATAATCCTGAAGTTAAAAATGAAAAAATTGAAAATGAAGAACAAACTACTATCACACAAAGAAATTCAGATTTATATTTAGTTTCATATTCACAAAAAGAAAGAAAAGAATTAGATAAAAAAAGAAATGAGTTATTAGATAAAGAAGATTGTGCTGTAAATGGCGAAATAAATAAAGATCAGATAGAAGAATTTAATAACCAAATAGAAGATAATAATTTAACTACCAATTATATAAATCTAATAAAATCATTAGTCTCTTTTCCGCCTGAGGAAAGATATTATTTTAGACAAATTGATAAAATTGAAGAAAACTATAATAAAGAAGTACTAAAAAAATATTCTACTGAAAACATGAGTTTAATTGGCTTTGCAACAAGCAAAGAAGAAAAAGATAGAATAGACAGATACAAAGATAAAAGTTTAATGCCTTTTACTCATCATCATTATTGTGAAACATTAGAATCAACAAACTATTATGAATACATAAGTAACTATACAAAAAGAGGACAAGAATATCAAGTTAGTATATTAACTAGTACAGGTGGAAATGGATATAACATACTAAAAATAGAAAAGTATAGTAGCAGTATAGAAAATAATATTAAAAAATTTAATGAATTTAAATATTCAAATAAAAACGATATTAGTTATTCAGTAAATTACGAAAAAGAATTAATGAAAGAAATATCAAGACAATTAGATAATTATATCATGGCTCAAAATATTAATATTAAGTTATATGAAAATAAAAAACTGAATAGTGAAATGGTAAAAGAATTAAACATATATAATTTAGACTCACAAAAAGAACTATTGTCAGAATTATATAATTATAATATTAAATTAAAAGATTATTTTATAAAATATACAGAGAAGATAGATGACGACTTTAATAAAATGAAAAAAAGATAAAAATAAATACTAGATGACAACCTATCTAGTATTTTTTACTCTACCACATAAATAATCCATAGAAATATTATATCTTTTACATATTTCATAAGCAAAAGCCGTAAGGATAGTCGTTTTACCACTTTCATAAGCACTAATTGTTGAATGGGTAGTATTAAGAATATTAGCAAGTTCTTCTTGTGTAATATTCTTTTCTTTTCTAAATTCTTTTAATTTTATTCCAATAATTTTTTTATCAATAACCTTATTAACAATATCATATTGTCTAACATTAGAAAGTCCAAGTACATAATCCATACTAACATCATAATAATTACATAAAGAGTTTAAATGCTTCAAAGGAATAATTTTTGTACCATTTTCCCATAGCGAATAAGTCTGCTGGGTAATATTTAGAACATTAGCAATATCTTTTTGTTTAAGACTAGAGTCTTCTCTTAATTCTATTAGTTTTTGAAAATTCATATCTAACACCTAATATAATTTTCCCATTAAAAATGAAAATATCATTTTTTTACAAACAAATACGACAAAATGTGATATAATTAAATAAAGTAGCAAAGGAGGAACTATGAAATGTATAAAATGTAATGAAGAACTAGAAGCAGATGATAACTTCTGTCCCACCTGCGGAGAACTAACTCCTCATGGCTATTTATCTTTAAAAGACAATAAATTAAGATATAAAGAAAATAATATTGGTTTATTATTTACCTTAACTTCTATTATCATAATAAGTTTTATTGCAATGACTCTAATAAGCGGTAAAGATATGTTTAGACCATATATAGAATTACAAAAAGAAATATCTAGCTTAAAATATGGTTATAAAGTATCCATTATTAACACTAATAATAAATATACAAAAGTAACCTTAAGTACTAAAGCCGAAGCCATAAATCTAATAAAACAAGATATCACAAAACAATCTTGGAAATGTAAAAGAAATATAAATGTATCTCTAATCGAAAAAGAAATAAGTGAAAACTATAATATTCCCAGTGTAAGTTTATGCGATGTTGATGAAGATGTATCAAACAAAATAAAAGAAGTAATAAGTACAACATATCAAATATTTCCTAATATAAAAGGCTATCTAACAAACATAACAGTAACCAATGCTCCAAGTAACGAAGACTATATAGCTTATTTCAATCCTACTAATACTTTTGTAAATAATAACTTAGATACAAAAGAATATAACAAAGTAAATAAAACCGAAATCTTATTAAATAGTTATTATTTCTTAAATAAAGATATCCTAAGTAAAGGATTAAAAGAAAACTGGTATCCAAATAATGCTAGTTATGAATCACTAATAGCCCATGAATTAGGACATTACATAACATTTGTAACATTATTAAAACAAAATAATATTGATAACATAACACTAGTAACAAAAGATAATATAAATAGCTATCAAAATATTCTAAATATCTTAAAAGAAGGAACATACTCAAAAGAACTAGTCGAAGAAGCCATAGAGAGTTATAACAAAAAGTATAATACCAATATTTCACTTGAAGACTTTACCAAAAGTATCTCTGGTTATGCTAGTCAAAAAGTAAAAGAAAGTGTAAATTATGATGAAGTAATCGCCGAAGCCATTCATGACTATTACTTACATAGAGATTCGTCAAGTACTAGTTCATTAGAAATAATAAATATCATAAAAGAGAGGTTACAACAATGAAAGAATGCATAAATTGTAAAAAAGTAGTAAGAGATAGTGATAAATACTGTCGTAACTGTGGCATAAGAGTACTAAAACCATATCAAAATATCTTAATAAACATAACCAAAGTACTCTTAATAATAATCTTAATAATAATGATAGTAATGTTTGTTCTATCATATCTAATATAAAGGAGTAAAAAGATGAAAGAAAATAATTATTATAATAAAAAAGTTGAAGAACTATATAAAGAATTAAATACCAATATAAGTGGATTAACTGAAGAAGAAGCAAGCAAAAGATTAGAGGAGTATGGCGAAAATAAATTAGCAGAACGAAAGAAAAAATCAAATTTCATAATCTTTTTAAATCAGTTTAATGATCTAATGATAATATTACTTATCTTTGCTTCAGTATTTTCTGCAGTAATATCTTATATCCAAAAAGAATCATATGCTGACTCAGTAATAATTCTAATAATCGTCATAATAAATGCAACCCTAAGTTTTATTGAAGAGAAGAAAGCTGATAAGGCTATTGAAGAACTAAATAAAATGTTTATAACAAATAATAATGTCATAAGAGATGGTAAAAAAGAAACAATTGATGTAAGAAAGATTGTACCAGGAGATATAATAGAATTAGAAGCAGGAGACTATGTATCCGCTGATGCTAGAATAATATCATCAGAAGCCTTAGAAGTAAATGAATCAACCCTAACCGGAGAATCAAAAAGTATCAAGAAAGATAATAATGATATAACCGAAGAAAAAGAATTATATGAAAGAAAAAATATGGTTTATGCTGGCTGTAATGTAACAAATGGACATGCCTTTGTAGTAGTATGTAGTACCGCTATGAATACAGAACTAGGTAAAATAGGAGCTAGTCTTATTAATAATACAAATGAACTAACTCCTCTTCAAAAGAAAGTAAATCAAATAAGTAAAGTATTAACCTATATAATAATAGCTATAATAATAGTTATGATGGCCGTAGGCCTACTTAAAAAGAATGATTTCTTTGATATCCTAATGCTATCCATCTCACTAGCAGTAGCAGCTATTCCTGAAGGAATGTCATCAGTAATAACCATAATATTATCTCTAGGAATGTCTGAAATGGCTAAAAGAAATGTAATCATAAGAAAGATGGCTTCTGTTGAAACACTAGGTTCTACTGATATAATCTGTTCTGATAAAACAGGAACTATTACTGAAAATAAAATGCAAGTAAAAAGTATCTATGTAAACAATAAATTATATACCGAAAAAGATAATATCGAAAACATAAATCTATATAATTATTGTTTATCAAGTTGTCAGAATGTAACTAAGAATAATGACAAATATCTAGGGGATGAAACTGAAGTGGCTATATATAAATATCTAGAAGATAGAAATACTTTAGTTAATATTCCGAGAGTAAAGGAGTATCCATTTGATTCTGATAGGAAGATGATGAGTACTATAAATGTTATAGATAATAAAGAATACTCTTTTACTAAGGGAAGTTTAGACTCAGTATTACAAAACTGTTCCTATTATCTAGAAGATAATAAACTATATAATATTACTACAGAATATAAAGAAAAGATATTAAAAATAGAAGAAGAAGAATCAGAAAAATCACTTCGTATTTTGGCTTTAGCTTATAAAAATGGAAATACAAGTAATCCAGAGAAAGATATGATATTTATAGGGTTAATTGGTATGATGGATCCTCCTAGAACATCAGTACCTAGTGCAATTAATGTTTGTAAAAATTCTGGAATAAAAATAGTTATGATAACTGGAGATAGTATAAATACTGCTCGTGCAATAGCTAAAAGTGTTGGTATTATCGATACCGATGAAGGAGCCACAACAGGAAAAGAAATAGATAAGTTAACAGACGATGAATTAAAAGAAGCAGTAAAAAAATATAATGTTTATGCTAGAATATCACCAAGTACCAAATTAAGGATAGTAGATGCACTTCAAAGTAATGGTTATGTCGTAGCCATGACTGGAGATGGCGTAAATGATGCACCCGCTATTCAAAAAGCTGATATTGGAATAGGCATGGGCATAACCGGAACTGAAGTAGTAAAAAAAGTAGCAGATTGTATTCTTGTAGATGATAGTTTTTCTACCATCGTCGATGGAGTTGAAGAAGGAAGAAGAATAACTTCTAATATCAAGAAAATAATACTATACTTACTTGCGGGTAATATAGTAGAAGTACTTCTAGTATTCATATCCATGGTACTAAATATGGAAATGTTTACAACATTACAACTACTATGGATAAACCTAGTAACAGATAGTATACCCGCTATTATGTTAGCCTTTGAAAAGAAAACAGAAGACCAAATGGAAAATACTCTTGCTAATAAATACAATGAAAGTTTCTTTACACCATTATTAACAGCTAAAATAGTAATCGGAGCAATCATAAAATCAATAGTAATGTTAATAATATTTATCTATTTTGCAAAAGAAGTAGATGTAAATACTGCAGGTTCATTATTATTTATCTACTTAGTAACTCATGAATTACTATTCTCGTTCTCTTGTCGTAATATTAAGAAGTCAGTACTAAATAAAGACATCTTTTCAAATAAAAAACTAACATTAGGAGTATTCTTAATACTATTAGTTCAAATCATAGTATTAGTAACCCCAATAAGTAAATACTTTATAGTACCAAATATAAAAATAAATTATATCTTGATAACTATCGGAATATGTTTTATAATGTTTGTATTAGGAGAGTTAGTAAAACCAATATATACAAAATTATTTAAAGATTACAGGGAGGTTAAAAATGAAAAATAATAATAGTACATTCATAGTACTTGGTGGTATTCTTGTCTTATCAGTATTTAGTTTCATTGTAGCAAAAAATATCTTGCCAGATAGTGATAATAATCAGTATTATGCTAAACCTAATGAAAATATGATAGCTAAAATAGAAAGTATTACTAAAGAAAATAATAAACTTATAATAACAACAGCAGGAGATTCAACTGAATACTGTCTAAAAACAACTAAGAGTGTTCCCAGTATAGATTCATTATGCTGGAACAAAATAGAAAATAACAAAGTAGAGAGTAATTACTTTACATATAAAAAATATTATCTTTGGATTAAAGATAGTGATAATAGAATAAGTGGTAGAACTACTATAGAAAAGGAGTAAATATGGAAGACGATAGAATAGAAACTACTAGAAATAGAGTATTTGTCCGAGAATTAGCTTTTGGGAAAGATAGTCCTATTGCTATGAAGACAAATGATAATTTTGTATATAGAGTAACCGGTATGGATCAAGTAGAAGATATTATAACTAGTGGATATGCAAGAAGTAAAGATAAAGTAAAAGGTGGTCATAATAATGAATTATTTTGGACTAGAGGTGGAGAAAAATTATTCTATTATGATAAAAGACCAGTACTAGAAGCACCTTATATCAAAGTACAAGATGGACAAATAGGAGCCATCTCACTAGAAGATTTAACTGCTATATGGATATTTGATGAAAAAGAAAATAAATATGTTAATTGTATTGAATATTATAGATGTTTAAGAGAAGAACTATTATCTTCTAAAGGAAAAAGTAGAAGGTAATATATTCCTCTCACACTACATTGTTCGAGGTTTTTGAAAGCCAAAAGTCTTTCAAAAATATTTACTGGGCCAAATGTCTCTGAAATAAAAGTATTTATATAAGCTATAGATTATGTCTATAGTTTTTCTTATATCCACAATACCTGTTGATAAACAAAATCACTAAAAACTAATGACAACATTCTAAGTACATGCTATAATAAATATTAAAACAATTGAAGGGAGCACTTACATGAACAAAAAAGAAGAATATCAAGAAATATATATAAACTTAGATGATTCAGGTAAATTATCAAAAAAAGAAGAATTATCTGTATATGCAGGAATAGTATTTTTATCTAAACAAGAAAAGGATAAGTTTATAACACAGTATCGTAAAATAATAAATGAAATAAAATGTTCTTATTGTAATGAGGAAAAAGGAAAATGTACTAAAAAATGTAAAGAAATAAAAAATACTAATATTCAAAACAGTCATAAAAGAAGAATAATGAATTATATAAATAAATATTATACTATTGCTTTAATAATAGATAATACAAGAGTATATGATCACATAATAAATAATAAAGCATCAAAAGGAAGATATATAGATTATACAATAAGAAGATTAATAAAAAGTACCATTGAAGAACTAATAAAAGATAAAAAAATAGATCCACATAAAAATGTTAGATTAATAATAAATATAGATGAACAATCAACAAAGAGTAATGGCTACTATAACCTAAAAGATGGCTTAACTGAAGAATTATTACATGGAATAATAAATTATAATTATGATATAGTACATAAAAACATATTATTTGGAAAATTAGATATATCACTATCATATCAAGATTCAGGTAAGAGTTATTTAGTTCAAGCAGCAGATTTAATAGCAGGCACTACTAGAAGAAAAGCACTTGCTGATAAAGATGATATAGATATCATAGATCATAAATTATTATTTCCATAAAAAGAAAAGAGACTATTTCTAGTCTCTTCCCAACTCAAGTGGTGTACTTAACATACACTTAATTTAATAAAATCAACATTGAGCTATCGACCTGACAAGATTTCTCTTCGGTAATACAATAATACTATAACTATCATTAAAAGTCAAGTATATTGCACTATTATTATACACAAAATAGTAAAAAATATACCAATAATAAACTACTTTAAATATATATTAATTGCTTATATATAATAGGTATGTAGATACACTTCTATTAGACCTTAGACTAATAGAAGCACTAACAAGACTTTAGACTTGTAGTGATAAAAAACAATTGACAAAACAAAAAAACTATCATATATTATAAGTGGAGGGATATTTATGTATAAATATGTAGGTAATGTAATCATGTTTACTATAAATATCACACCTTTATCTCATCAAAAATAAAAGTAAAAAAAAATGAGATGTGGGTGTGAGTTTTTGTCGTGCCTGCATCTATATATATAAATAGAAGTTATATGGATGCAATATATTCATATAACTTTTTTTGATGGGAGGAATATTATGATAGATATAAATATAAGTAAAGTATGTAAGTCATTTGGCTTTGACTTAATATTAAATAATATAGATATAACAGTACAAAAAGGAGAAAAAGTAGGCTTAATTGGAACAAATGGAAGTGGAAAGAGTACTATACTAAAAATAATCGCAGGCCAAGAAAGTATAGATTCCGGTTCCCTTTCAATAAGAAATAATATAAGTATAGGCTATTTAAGTCAAATACCTGAAGAAAAAGATATAATAGTAAAAGACTATATAAATAGTGCCTTTAAAGAAATAATAGAACTAAAAGAAAAATTAGAAAGATATGAAGATAAACTTTTAACTGAAGATTATAAAGTAATAACAAAGTATATGAATCTGCAAGAGAAGTTTATCTCGCTAGGAGGATATGAATACGAAACAAAGATTCAAAAAATACTACCAGTATTTAATATAACTGAAGAAATATTAAATAGAAATTTCAATACCTTATCTGGAGGAGAAAAAACCATCATATCTCTAATAAGATTATTATTACAAGAACCAGATGTCTTATTATTAGATGAACCCACTAACCATTTAGATATAAATAAAATGATTTGGTTAGAAAAAACATTAAAGAACTATAAAGGTACAATAATACTAGTATCTCATGACCGCTATTTCATGGATAATGTCATAAACAAAGTATATTTATTAACCAAAAGAGGAATAGAAGTATATCATGGTAATTATAGTTACTATATTAAAGAAAGTGAAAATAGACTATTACTAGAATTAAAAAACTATAAAGACCAACAAAAACAAATAACCGCTATGGAAAATAGTATCAAAAGATTAAAAGAATATGGCAGGCTTTGTGGACCAAGTGGTGGAGAAATATTTTTTAGAAGAGCTGCCAATATCGAAAAAAGATTAGAAAAACTAGAAAAGTTAGATAAACCAGAAGACAAGAAAAAACTAAATATAACTTTTGATACCGCTAGTAGGTCAGGAAAAGATGTATTAACAATAAATAATCTAAATCTATCTTATGGTACTAAAGAAATATTTAATAACCTTAACTTAAGTATTAAATATCAAGATAGACTATGTCTAGTCGGAGATAATGGAGTTGGTAAATCAACTCTAATCAAAGAAATATTAAAAGGAAATAATAGTATAAAACTAGGAAGTAATATCAAGATAGGTTATATTCCTCAAGAGATCGAGTTTGAAGATATTAATTTATCAGTACTAGAAGAAGCTAGAAAATATTTCATTGGACCAGAACAATATTTAAGAAGTGCCTTATTCAAATACCTCTTTGCAGGAGAAAACATTCATAAAAAAATAAAATACTTATCTGGAGGAGAAAAAGTAAGATTAAAAATATTCTGTCTAATTCAAGATTCTTATAACTTCTTAATCCTAGATGAACCCACTAATCACATTGATATTGATACAAGAGAAATGCTTGAAGAGTCACTAAAGGAGTTTACTGGTACTATATTATTTGTATCTCATGATAGATATTTCATAAATAAAATAGCTACTAGTATAATAGAAATAAAAAATAAAAACATCACTAGATATATTGGTAATTATGATGATTATCGTGAAAAAATAAACAAAATATGATATAATTAATTAGGAGGAAATATGAATAACATACCAAAATTAAAATTTAAATATTTAACCCTTGAAGAAACATCTGACATACTATCATGGACACTTAAAGATACTGATAATATATTATCAGTAAAAGAAGGAACATTATTCCTATATCCAGAATTAAAAAGACTTACTAAAGAAGATAATATCAAAGACATAATTCAAGATAGATATAATAACTTTATAAAAGAAAATAATAACTTGAGAGAAGAATATACCACTATCTGGAATGAATATAATGATAGATATATGTTAGAACTAAGTAATTACCTTAATATAAAGTGGCCAAAAGAATATAAAGAAATATCAGTAGGAATAGGACTAATACCAGTATGTCCTAGATACATTAAAGAAAAAACCTTTGATATTCATAAGAAAAATAAAGAAGATTTAATAGATACCTGTATGCATGAATTATGTCATTTCCTTTTCTTTGAGAAATGTAAAGAAATATATCCAAATTGGAAGTATGAAGATTTTGATAGCCCAAGCTTGTTATGGTACTTAAGTGAAATAATCATAGACCCAATACTAAATAGCGACAACATTCAAAAAATATATAAACATAAGTTTAAATGCTATGATATCTTTTATAACGTAGAAATAGATAATATAAATTTACTAGATAAAATAACAAGTATATATAAAAATAATAATATAGAGACCGCTATTAAAGAAAGTTATAACTATCTAAAAGAACATGAAGAAGAGTTTATAAGTAAATGTAATAATAAATAACTTATCCACATAAACTGTTGACAGGCAAAAGTGTCAATAGTTTTTTATTTGACATAATTTGCATCTTTCTATATAATATAAGCATTTAGAAAGGAAAAATACCATGAAATTAAACATAGACTACGTATCTGATTTACACTTAACTCACTATATAAGTAAAAAAGAAAGCATAACTAAAATAGATAACTTAGTCCAAGATAAAATAAGTATGCAAGTAAAAGGAGATATCCTTGTAGTAGCGGGAGATATCGATGAAGATATAAATAGAGTGAGTGAACTATTATATTCATGTTCAAAATACTATAAAAAAGTAATATTTGTCCTAGGTAATCATGAATACTATATACCAGTAATAAAATATATCTATACTGATCCTATGGCAAAAGAATATAACTATAATAGTATGAATAAAGTATATAGATTAAATGAAATATTTAAAGATAATAAAGATATAATCATACTAGATAAAACAAATAATACTAAAGGACTATATACCTATAATACCTTCTTATTAGCGGGAGATACCCTTTGGTATAAACCAGTAACATTAGTAGATAAACTATATAACTATCCTATGCAGAATGATTCTAGATTTATCTTATCAGAATTATCTAAGAAAGATAAAATACAAAAACTACATAACGATAGTATATCTTGGTATAATAACTTACCAAATAATATAGATTTAATAATAACTCATGTACCGCCATTTAGAAATAAAAGTAATAGTAGGGGTAATAACTCTTGTTATTATACAGAAGTAAAAGAATATAAATCATCAGTATGGATATATGGACATGATCATAAAGAAGAAGATATAATAATAAATAATACAAGATTAGTATCTAATCCATGGGGTTATGATACTAAAGAATTCAAAGTAAAAACATTAACATTGACTAAATAATAAACTAAGATATCAAGTCTTAGTTTTAATATACCTATATATTATTTCTATTATATTCACTATAAGCCTTACTATGTAAGTCTTATTAGTGTTTAATTAAGCTAAGTAAACTTATCTTAATTAAATGTATCCAAGATACCTATTATATATAAGTAGTAGATATATACTAATATTATTATAGTATAAAGAAGTAATTATATAAATAAGAGTAGAAAAATAATCGTATAGTCATATATAATAAAAAACTATGATATAATAATTTCAGGTGGTGAGATTATGTGTTTAATATGGAACTTAATAAAAGCATTTGCAGATACAGAAGATGATAATAAAAAAGATAATAATGATTTAGAAGGTTGGCAAAAAGAATTAGTAAAAGAAAAGAAGTATGATTCATTTAATTTTGAAGAGGAAGAACTAGAAGATGATGACTATTATTCAGATGATGATGAATAAGAAATTTGTCAAAATATATTGAATAAATAAAAATAATTTGATATACTTAATTTAGTTAAAGAAAGACGCTAGTACAGGTCTATTTAATAGATTTTTTGTGCTGCGTCTTTTTTTTGTAGTAGGGTGATATTTAATGAAGAAAAAAACAAAATTGATTTTAGTATGTATTATACTATTGATGCCATTAAAGATTAATGCAACGAGAGGTTGTTGTTCTCATCATGGTGGTGTTAGCGGTTGCAGTAGTTCTGGAAGATTAGTTTGTAATGATGGTACTTTAAGTCCTAGTTGTACATGTACACCAACGGTTACTTATACTTATGGGTGTACAGATAAAAATGCAAGTAATTATAATTCTAGTGCCAATAGAGATGATGGAAGTTGTATCTATTATACATATGGATGCACAGATGAAACAGCAAAGAACTATAATTCATCAGCAAATAAAGATGACGGAACCTGTGAATATTATGTACTAGGATGTAAAAATCCATCAGCAGACAACTATGATCCAAAGGCAGAGATTGACGATGGAAGTTGCATAATATCCACTAGTAAAAATATTGAAGATAATGATAGTGAAGATGAAAAGGATAATAATAGTTTAATAAACACAATCTTAGGTATAGGAATAATATCAGGAGGAGTATATTTGTATAAAAGAAAACATAAATAAAATTTTAGATATATTAAGTAATGATGAAATTAATTATTATTTAGATAAAAAATTAAAATATAAAAAGAAAACTATTTCGTTTGTAAGGTTTAATTATTGCTGATTTCCAACAGAAAAAAGATCATAAATAGATGCTAAGACATTAAAAAAAATCAATATATGATTTCGTTAAGAAATTAATTTTATGTACAAAAATAGGCGTTTAGTTAGAATTCTTTATGGAAAAAATGGTAAAAAATAAAATTTTAATGATATAATATATAGTCAAGGAGATGATATTATGAAATCATTATTTGACTATATAAACAGTAATAGTTTTTTAGCTACTTTAACAGGAGTTGTTGATGGTTAGATATTAAATTTTATTTCTATGATGTATTTTAATAATAAAGAAGAAAAATTAGATAAAAATGATAAATTAAAGGATGAATATAATTCCATATCGAAAGAAATATCTGATAAAGAAAATAAATATTTAAACAATGTTTTTATCGCTAAAGATTCTAATAAAAATAATAATATAAAATTTATATCCAGTGTATGGATGTTTGTACTAGTAGAAATTATATTACCCTTTACAAAGGATAAAATAAAAAGTAAAAGAACTTGGATCAATTTTTGGGGTGGAATATTTTGTTTAGTGTTAGCTAATTTGTTTGGATTTATAGGATGTAAAATACCAACTATAATAAATGTTATATTAAATGCTATTTTATATCAAATTATAATGATATATTTAGCTTATACGACTGCAACGACTGTAACGAAAAATAACTTATTTAACAGCGGTAACTAAACTCAAAAGATAGAGAATTCAGTTATCATTATAAAGAAATGATTGGGTATTAAGATAAATGTTTTAATAAATTAAACCCTATGTATTTGTTAATTATATAATAAAAATTGCTATACGAATTCTGTATATTCTTCTTTTGTGATATAATAATATTCAAAATTAAATTTTTGTTAGTATTAGGTGGTGGTTTTTGTGAATTACGAAGATTTCAAGATTTTAAATAATCTAAAAACATATTTTGATGAGAATTGTAAAGAATTAGTATTTGCTAATGAAATGCCTTTAGAAAATGATAATAGAGCAAAAATGTATTATGTTAATGCAGATGCTATTACTGAAAGAAATAATTATAAAAAAATATTTCAAGAATATTTGTTGTTGTATGCTAGAAGTTATGAAAAATTGAGATATTTTAAACATCAAAGTGATGATTTGTCAGTAGATTTAATCGACTATGGAAAGGATATTTGGAATAATGATGGTTTGATAATAACTGGTGATATTAATTCATCTGGTATATTTGGAGAATTATTTAACGACTTTTATTTAAATATAGTAAAAAATGAGAATATTTTATTAACTTATTCTAGTAAAAGAGGATTTGCAGAAAAAAATATTAAAGGTGTAGATGTTGTCGGGTGTATTTGCGAAAATAAAAAATTAACACTCATTTATTCTGAAAGTAAATTTGTACAAAGTGCATATGATGCGCAAAAATATTTGAGAGATGATATTAAAGGAAAAGAGACTGAACCATCTCATATTACAAGTGAATATATTAATAAATTCAGTAGTTTTCTATTAGATAAAAATCATTCGTTATATAAGGATTCGACGGAAAACATGGAGATAATAATAAATAACATAGATTTAATAAATGATAAAATTTATAATAAAGAAAAACCTATAGATATATTTAATGAACTAGAAGTAAAAATAAGATTTGTATTTTTTGCGGTGTATAAAGATAATAAATTTACTGCAGCAGAAAGAGAAGATTACTTTAATAATATTCTTTCAGATTTTAATAGTCAAATTATTAAAACAGGATTAAAAAAATATGATGTTGAAATAGTTTTTATTCCTATAATTAATAAAAGTACGGAAATAAAGGAGTATATGTGTAAATGGGATTAACAAGAATAGATGTTTTAAAAAAAATAAATACTTATTCGATGACCGATAATAAAATGGGATTAATTCAAATGTTGTGTGAAATATTTGAAAATGAAGAATTTTTATTAAATAATTTAGATATAGTGCAAATTGCTATAGAAATTGGAGAACTTTATGGATATAATGAATATTTAAAAAAATATAAAGAAAAATTAGAAATAAAACATATAGTTTCAACAAGTTCAGTTTTAAGAAAAATAATGTTTACTAGTTTGTATGACAAAAATGTGATATTTAATTCTGGACAATTATCATTATTAGAAGAAATAAAAACAAATAAAAGAATATTTATTTCTGCACCAACATCGTTTGGGAAAACAAGCCTTATTTTTGAGCATATATATTTGAATTATCAAATTTACGATAATATATGTGTAATCGTTCCAACAAATTCCTTGGAAGAAGAATTATTCTATAAATTTTTATTGTTTAATAGGAAAACATATAATAAATATAAAATATTGACTAGTCCTCATAAAAATAAAGGAAATTCTCTATATATACTTACGCCAGAGAAATATTTGTTATTAAATGAAAGTGATAATATTAAATTCGATCTTATAGTTATAGATGAGTCTTATAAAATTGAAGAGTCTGAAGATGAAATAAAATATAATATAGATGATATTTTAAATACTCGCTCAAGCAAATATAGAATGGTTTTCGAATTATGTGGTGCTTCTGACTCTAAATTAATTTTTCTTTCTCCTTATACCTATAATAAAAGTGAGTCTATATTAGAATTTTTTAACAAGTATGATGTTACATTTGTTGATAGAACTTATAATTATGTAGGCCATCAAATTGAAGACGTTTCAACTCAGACGAAAGCACAAAAATTGTTTAATACAACTAATATATCATATAAGTCTAATGCGGCTGGTATTATTAAAGCTATGACAATATTGCCTTATTTAAATGATAGTACTATCATTTATGTAATGTATCCGGCTGAATTAAAAAAAATCTTACCTTTAATTAATAATGATATAACAGAATGTATAAATACAAACGATAGATTTAAGAAATTTTATGAACATTTAGTAAATAATTATACATTTGATAATAGCAATTGGTATGTATTAGAGGCATTAAAAAAAGGGGTGGGGTTATATATATCACCAATACCAAGGTATATAAAAAGAGAAATATTAAATTTATTTAATGAAGGATTTTTAAAAGTCTTAGTGGTAACTACAGCATTTGCCGAAGGAGTAAATAGCTCCGCTAAAAATATTATAATAACAAATGAGATTGCTGGAGCTAACAAGAAAATGACTAATCTTGATATGTTAAATTTAAGTGGTAGAGCGGGTAGATTTGGTAAGTATAGTAAAGGGTATATTTATGCTGTTAAAAATACGATAAGTGAACGATTAAAAGAAGCAGAGAAAAATGGGGTAACAATTACTAATTCAAATTATGAGTTTCCTAAAAATGGTAAGTTAAGAAGTGATTATGAAATAGATATTATTGATGAGAAATGGTTAACTAAAGAGGAAATTGACACAAAAAAAGAAACAGATAGAAAAATGACCGAATATGGATTAACTGATGAAGATTTAAGAATTTCTCTGTGTACGTCAAGAAATACTAAATTAATTTTATATAAATATTTTTGTGAAACAAATCAAAAAGAAAAAAATGGTGAAAGATATCAAGTTATAAAAAATTTATTGGCTTCAGATAGAAATGACGTTATAAAATCTTTAGAATACGTTTTTTATGAAATAAAGACTGCTGGTATTAATATATATTCTGATACAGGAGATATACAAGCCTATAGCAAGAATGAAAAATTTCTATGGGGAATATTTTATGCAATTCATTCATCGGGAAATATCAAAGATATATTAAAAAGAAGAAAAGAATATATTTGGAACGAATATAATAGCATTATTCCGAAAGATATGGAAATCTCATCTAAAAATATAGAAAAAATTTTAGAATTATCTGGTAAGAAATGGTTATCTGAATTTATTTCAGATGGTAAAATAGATGATTTTAAATTATATAATAATGCATTTAAATTTATTTCAAGTATTATAGAATATAGAATACCTTTTTATATCGGGTTATATGTTTCAATTTTTAAACTATTTTCTAAAAAAAATAATTTTGATTATATATTTGATTTTGATATAGTTGATATTTCAACCTCATTAGAAAATAAAAATATTGATGAAAAATATAGTAACATGTTAGAATATGGGTTGTCATTAGATATGGTTAAGAAAATAATCAAAAATGAGACGTTAGATGATTTTGAAAAACTTATGTTAAATGATTACAAATCTATATACGAACAAGAATGATGGATTTAGAGATCTATCATTTTTTGTCTAAAATTGCTAATTTAGTGATATATAGGTCAATTTTTGTGTTATAATTATTATAGACGCAGGTCAACTTAGGAGGTAGTTATGTTAAAGTTAGCAACAGCTTTTAGTGGTATTGGTGCCATTGAACAAGCATTAAAGAGATTATCAATTGATTATCAAATAGAGTTCGCATGTGATAATGGAGATGTTGAAATAGATATAGATCATAATAAAGAATTACAAAAGGTAAAGAAAATGAAAGATGTTAAAGAAAAAAGGTTATATGTCGAAAATTTATATAAAACATTATCAAAAAAAACAAATTTTGTAGAGCAAGCTTATAAAGCAAATTATGAAGTGCAAAATGACAACTTTTTTTATGATGTAAAACTTTTGGATGGTAGTGATTTTAAGAATAAAATAGATTTATTTGTAGGTGGTAGTCCATGTCAAAGCTTTTCTGTAATAGGTAGTCGTGGTGGACTTGAAGACGCAAGAGGAACTTTGTTTTATGAATATGCAAGACTGGTTAAAGAAATTCAACCTAAAGTATTTATATATGAAAATGTTTATGGTGTTCTTACACATGATAAGGGCAATACTTGGAAGGTAATGCAAAACATTTTTGATAATCTTGGATATTATTATAAATGGCAAATATTAAATGCCAAGGATTATGGAATACCACAAGGTAGGAGAAGATTGTATGTTGTCGGTTTTAGAAGTAAAGAAGAATGTGATAGATTTGAATTCCCAAAACCTATTGAATTAAAATATACTATGCAAGATTTACTTGTTGAAAACGTTAAAGAAGGTAATTTTTTAAGTGTTGATGGAAAATTACAAATAACAGACAAGATTGGAGAAGAGCCGGAAGAAAAATATTATTTATCTGAAAAATTAAAAAAATATGTAATGTGTCCAGGCACAAAAAACTTTATGCATCAAAATGCAGAAATAGATTTACCTATAGCTAGAGCGTTGTTATCTACTCAAGGTAATTCACATAGAGCAAGTGTTAATAATTATGTAACAACAAATGGAAGAATAAGAGCTCTAACTGTTAGAGAAACTTATAGATTAATGGGATTTCCTGATGATTTTAAAATTGTAGTTTCAAAGGCTCAAGCGTTGAAGCAAAGTGGTAATTCTATTGTTGTTGATGTTTTAACAGCTATTTTAAAAGAAATATACAATTTATAGGAGGAAGTGAATTATGGAAAGAATCAAGCATAATAATTATAAATATAAGACTATTAGTTTATTTGCTGGAATAGGAGGATTTGATTTAGGATTCTCCAATGCTGGATTTGATATGATATGGGCAAATGATTTTGATAAATACTGTGTACAAACTTTTAAAGAAAATATTAGTAAAAACATAGTCTTAGGAGATATAAATGAGCATTTAGAAGACATTCCCAAGCATGATGTTTTAGTAGGTGGATTTCCTTGTCAACCGTTTTCAACCTTAGGAAAATTAAAAGGATTTAAAGATGATAGAGGAACATTATTTTTTACAATTAAAGAAATAATAAAAAAACATGATACTAAAGTTGTAGTTTTAGAAAATGTAAAAAATATAGTAAATCATGATGGAGGTAAAACGTTTAGAAAAATAAAGAGCGATTTGGAAGAGTTGGGTTATTATGTTAATTATAAAATTCTTAATTCTGCAGATTACGGAATTCCTCAAAGAAGAAATAGAGTTTATATAGTAGCATTCAATAAAAAATATTTTGACAAAGTACCATTTGAATATCCAAAACCTATGAAATTAGATTTAAAAGCTCAAGATTTATTAGACGATGATGTGGAAGAAAAATATTTTATTAGTACAAATATGATTGGAACAATATTAGGTAAAGGAACAAAAGGATATATAGTTAAACCAACAATAGACCAATCAATTTGTAAAACTTTAACTGCAACAATGCATAAAATGCATAGGGCGAGTCAAGACAATTATTATACAGATATTAAAAATTATGAAAAATATTGTGACAAAAATAAGACAAATATAAGAAAATTAACACCAAATGAATGTAGGAAAATACAAGGCTTTCCTAGTGATTGGAAACAAGTTGTATCGGACACACAAGCTTATAAACAATTTGGTAATGCGGTTACAGTAAATGTTGTTTATGCAGTAGCTAAAAATCTTTTTGATTATATAGAAAAAAATAAGATAGGAGAATGGTAAAATGGTTAAAAAAACTTCACAAAAGAAAATTATTATTAATGATTATGAAAAAATTAAAGAATTTTTAATGGGCAAATCAGCTAGTATGGTAGAATATTTGGAGCAAAATCCAAACAAAGAATATTCATTATATACAAAATACATAACTCATTCTGATTTGATATCAAAGGGTAAACGAAATGAAAAGAGCGGATATGACAAAAACTATTTATATTATTTAACAACTGAAGAAATGATAGAAAGAGAAAAACAAAGTTCAGATGAAAGCAACGAAGAAGTCTTAGGAAACGATAGAATATCTACGATTAGTACAAACAGTACGGCTCATCAATCAAATATAACAGTTTCAACACACGTATATAAATTTTTAGATATAGTAAATAAGAATAAAGAAAAACAAGAAAGAGAGCTAGAAGAGGATGAAAAACAACTTGTAATTAGTGATTTAGTAGATGTATATTTAGTTAACGACTCTTTAAAATATTTTGATATAGAATATACCCAAAAAATATTTGATAAATTAGATAAACATCCTAATTGGAATTTTTGTGATTATAAAATTAATTTGTCAGATGGTAAGTTTACTAAAATTCATTTAACTCAAGCATCCCATGGATTTGGTACTAACGATGATGTGGAATTTCAAAAACTTAGAATGTCAATTTTTTTGAATGATAAATTAATAATTTTAATGTCAAAGGATAAAATAAATAATACTAAAGAGCTATTTATTTTATTAGATAAAAATCCTCGCTTTTTCACAATTTTAGGTGAATATAATAAAAACTGGGAGAATTATTTAATAAAAAACTATAATCGAGAAATATTTGAGTTTATTAAGGAAAATCCAACTATTGATACTGAAGAAAAAACAAGAAAAGATCAATCTAGATGGAGAAAACAATTAGCCGAAGAAATGATGAATTTTTCTAAAAATGCTAATGAAATATTTTGCCCTTTAACAAAAATAACAACAGACTTTGATAAGGCGGGAACATTATTTAGAGCTTCACATATTAAAGCATTCCGCGATTGTTCAGTAGAAGAAGCATACGATATAAATAATGGCATATTGATGGTTGCCAATGCAGATGCTTTATTTGATAAACATTTAATAACTATTGATGAAGATGGAACTATATTATTTTCATATTTAATAGAACAAGATTATAGACTAAGAAGTGATCTGCTATTAATGCAAAAAGTTTTTAATTTTATATTAACACCAAAAAGAAAAAGTTACTTAAAAATACATAGAGAGATTTTTAAACAAAAAGAGATAAAAAGAAAGAGAGGAATTATAGAAGAGGATAGTAGCGGGGAAAATATTCTATAGCAATAAATAATATAGATTAATTTAAAGTGTCAAAAAAAATATTAAAATATATTTTAATTTAATTATTATTAAAAAGATAGAAAGATTTACCCACATCACAATGATGTACTAAGTCTTTTTTTCATACCTTACAAACTTGTAATATAAAACAGAGTAAAACAATGATATAATAGAACTATAGAAAGAAGGAAATATAATATATGAAAAAGATAATGATAATTGAAGATGATACTATAATATCTAAAGAATTATATGAACTACTAGTAAATGCTGGCTATGAAGCATTAATACTAAAAGACTTCTCAAATGCTAAAGAAGAAATATTAAAAAGCAATATAGACTTAATTCTCTTAGATATAAATATACCATATCAAAATGGTGAGCAGTTACTCAAAGAAATAAGGAAAGAATCAAATATTCCCGTAATAATGGTAACCTCAAGAGCAAATGAAACCGATGAAATATTATCAATCTCTTATGGAGCAGACGATTACATAACCAAGCCTTATAGCCCAACCATTCTATTACTAAGAATACAAAATATCTTCAAAAGATTAGATAATAGTACTGAAGTACTAAAATATAAAGATTTAGAAGTCTCGCCATCACGAGGTACTTTATCTGGTAGTAATAAAGAATTAGAACTAACCAAAAATGAAATGCTAATCTTTCAGCACTTATTAAATAACCAAAATAGAATTGTATCACGAGATGAACTAATGACCATTCTTTGGAATAATGAAGAATACATAAATGATAATGCTCTAACCGTAAATATAAGTAGACTAAGAAGTAAACTAGAGGACTTTGGTTATCCAAATGCCATAGAAACAAGAAAAGGACAAGGATATATACTATTATGAAATTAACAAACTATCTAAAAGATAAAATAACCATAATCATTATCACTATCATATCAATAATTCTAATAACCCTATTAGACATAGCCTTCAAAGTACAAGAGGGACTAATAATAGTAACCATAGTATTACTACTATTAACACTAATCATATCCATCTTAATATCATATTTCCAAAAAAGAACCTTCTATAACACCCTCATAACCAATACCGAAAATCTAGATAAAAAATACCTAGTCCTAGAAACCATACCAAAACCAAATACTTACGAAGAAGAACTAATATATAACATCATGTGCGACATCAACAAATCAATGATTGAAAATGTCAGTAGTTACATAAATAGCACCAAAGACTTCAAAGACTATATCGAGATGTGGATACACGAAGTAAAAATACCAATATCAAGTCTAATACTTATGACCCATAATCATAAAAACCAAGTACCAAAAGAATACATTGAAGAAATAAAAAGACTAGATAACTACATCGACCAAATCCTCTACTATGTAAGAAGTAACTATACCAGTGAAGACTTTATCTTCAAAAAAGTAAAACTAGAAAAAATAATCTCATCAGTAGCCCTTAAAAATAAAGATGATCTCTTAGAAAATAAAATTGACCTAATCGTCGATATAAAAAATACTGAAGTCTATACCGATACCAAATGGTTAGAATTCATTTTAAATCAAATTATCAATAACAGTATCAAATACAAAAAAGATATTCCCAACTCCTATATCCAAATAAATGCTATAGAAGATAATAATCAAATAACCTTATTTATCAAAGATAACGGTATTGGCATACCAAAAAGTGATATCCCAAATGTTTTCAAAAAATCATTTACCGGTACTAATGGCAGAGATAAAATCAAATCAACAGGCATGGGCCTATACATAGCCAAAAAATTATGTACCAAACTAGGACATAAAATAGAGATAGAATCTGAAGAAAAAGAATATACCATTGTCAAAATAACCTTTGGTAAAAATAAACTTTATCACCCAGAAGACTAACCTTACAAAAAAGTAATATACTGTAATATTAAAATTACGACAAATATCCTATTATTTAGTATTATTAATTACGAAAGGAAGGAAAATAATATGGAAAATATACTAAAAATAGAAAATATTGAAAAATACTATGGAAGTAAATCAAGTTTAACTAAAGCCATAGATAACATATCATTTGAAGTAGAAAAAGGAGAGTTTGTCGCTATCATGGGTTCTTCAGGTTCAGGTAAAACAACATTACTAAACTGCATATCCACAATTGATAAAGTAACTGCCGGACATATTTTTGTAGGAGGAACTGACATAACAAAACTAAAAGGAAATGATTTAAACAAGTTTAGAAGAGAAGACTTAGGTTTCATCTTTCAAGATTTTAATCTCTTAGACACCTTAACAGCCTATGAAAATATAGCACTAGCCTTATCAATTCAAAATGTAAGTCCCAAAGAAATAGATAAAAGAATAAAGAAAGTAGCAAGAGAACTAGATATCGAATCAGTACTAAAAAAATATCCTTACCAAATGAGTGGAGGACAAAAACAAAGAGTAGCAGCAGCCCGTGCCATAATAACAAATCCATGCTTAGTACTCGCAGACGAGCCAACTGGAGCTCTAGATTCTAAGTCATCAAAAATGCTTCTAGAAAAACTAACCTACCTAAATAATGCTTTAGGAGCCACTATTCTAATGGTAACCCATGACGCTTATGCCGCAAGTTACGCTACTAGAATAATCTTCATAAAAGATGGTAAAATATATAACGAAATTCGTAAAGGAAATGATACCAGAAAAGAATTCTTTGATAAAATAATAGATGTCGTAACCTTACTAGGAGGAGACATAAATGATGCTCTTTAAATTGTCTATAAAAAACATAACCAAAAGTATCAAAGATTATGCTATCTATTTCTTTACTTTAGTACTAGGAGTAGCTATTTTCTACGTCTTCAATGCTATAGATAGTCAAACAGTAATGCTAAATGTATCATCATCAACAAGTGAAATAATAAGACTAATGACCACCATTCTAGGAGGAGTAAGTGTCTTTGTTTCATTCATTCTAGGATTTCTAATAATCTATGCCAGCCGTTTTCTCATAAAAAGAAGAAACAAAGAATTTGGAATCTACTTAACCTTAGGAATGTCCAAAAGAAAAATATCTCTAATACTTTTCTTTGAAACTCTTATAATAGGAGCTATCTCTTTAGGAGTTGGCCTAGCCCTAGGAATAGTTTTATCACAACTAATGAGTATCTTAGTAGCCAATATGTTTGAAGCCGACTTAACAAAATTCCAGTTTACATTTTCATCTTCAGCAGCCCTAAAAACCTTATTATACTTTAGCATAATGTATTTAATAGTAATGATATTTAACACCATAATTGTAAACAAATGTAAACTAATAGACCTATTACATGGTAATAAAAAATCAGAAAAAGTAAAATTAAAAAATCCTATCATTTGCACTATAGTATTTATAATTGCGGTCATAGTACTATCATATGCTTACTATCTAGTAACAGATGGTTTTGGTACTTCACCACTTATGAATACTATAAATGGAATATTGTTGCCCATAGCTATAGGCTGTATATCAACATTTCTAATCTTTTGGTCACTATCAGGTCTAATCCTAAAGATAGTAATGCATCTAAAAAAATACTACTACAAAGGACTAAATAGTTTTACCATTCGTCAAATAAGTAGTAAAATAAATACCACTGTCTTTTCAATGACAATAATATGCCTAATGTTATTCTTTACCATATGTATCTTTTCCTCAGCATTATCTATAAAGAACTCCTTATCAGGTAATCTAAAAGATTTAGCTCCCGTTGATATTCAGTTTTCAAAATTACAAGAATCATTATCTAAAGAAGAAAAAGAAAACTTTTCAAAAGAGATAATAGAGGATTATAACACCACTGTCAAAGATACCTTACAAAGATTAGATGTATATAAGTATCTAAAAGATGTAGTAGATATAAATACATATAGAGTAGAAGAAATAACTCTAAAAGATTCTTTTGGAGACCAAATAGAACAAATAGGAAAAGATTATCCCACACTAGCTTATAACGTAAGAGAAGACTTAGTAAAATTAAGTGACTACAATCGTCTAGCAAAACTATATAACAAAAAAGAATTAACTCTAAAAGATAATGAATATGTAATTATATCTAACTATAAGATGATGGCGGATATTAGAAATATATCCCTAAAAAATAATACCAAACTAACTATAAACGGTAAAGACTACTATCCAAAATATCAAGAATGTCAAGATGGCATTATCGAACTAAGTGGAAGTGCTACTAATACAGGAGTAATAATATTACCAGATAATGCCTTAGAAGGTATTCATCCATATAAAAATATTTTAGCAGCTAACTATCAAGCAGACACTAAAGAAGAAAAAGAAAATGTTGAAGATATAGTTAGTACTATAATAAATAACCATTTTAACAAAGATACCTTATTATCATATAATACTAAAATAGATATCTATGAATCATCCATAGGACTAGGAGCCATGGTAACATTTGTAGGACTATATCTAGGAATAATTTTCTTAATATCAAGTGCAGCCATCTTAGCCTTAAAAGAATTATCAGAAAGTACTGATAATAAAGAAAGATTTAATATGTTAAGAAAAATAGGAACCGATGATAAAATGATAAACAAAGCCCTATTTAATCAAATAGCAGTATTCTTCCTATTCCCATTATTACTAGCTATAATTCACTCAATATTTGGAATAGAGTTTGCTAACTATATCTTAAAAACAATGGGAACAGAATCATTATTATCATCAATAATATTAACAGCAGTATTTCTAGTAGTAATCTATGGAGGATATTTCTTAGTAACATACTACTGTAGTAAAACCATAATAAAGGAGAGATAAGATGAGCTATTTAGTACCAATAAAAGCAGCTTTAATAATCTTTCCTTTTTTAGCCTTATTAATAACATTACCATATATAATATGTGAATATCATCATTATGGATCAGTAAACAAATTAAGAACTTTAATAATATATTCCTTTATCTTATATCTAATGACAATCTACTTTTTAGTAATATTACCTCTTCCAACAAAAGAAGAAGTAATCAAAATGAAAGTGATTAATCCTCAGTTAATTCCATTAACATTCATAAAAGATATAGTAGAGGACCTAATAGAATTAAAACAAATAAATATCTTAAAAATAATAACTATACCTAGTATATATACTGTTATCTTTAATATAATAATGTTTATGCCATTAGGAGTCTATCTAAGATACTACTATAAATGTTCATTAAAGAAAACAATAATTATAAGCCTATTAATATCACTATTCTTTGAATTAACTCAGTTAACAGGATTATATTATATCTATCCTAGACCATATCGTAATTTTGATGTTGATGACCTATTAATAAACACACTAGGAGGTCTTCTGGGATATTTAATAATAAGTCCTATCCAAAAACATTTACCAACAAGAGAAGATATCGATACCAAATCATTAAAAGAAGGGCAAAAAGTATCTTCCTTAAGAAGAATAACACTCTTTATAGGAGATATCTTTATCTATCTACTAATGATAATGCTAGTATCGTTTTTAATAAATAATAAATATATAAATCTTTCACTAGCGGTTCTTTACTTTATTATCATTCCATATTTTAACCATAACCAAACTATCTTTGGAAGAATAATAAATGTATCATTAGAAGTACCAGATAAGAGATTACTTAGAATAACTTTAAGAAATATCTTTATATATTTATATTACTATGGAATATTTTCATTAGTGGTACATTTAGAAATGTTATTAGCTAAAAATATACCTAACTATTTATCAGTAATAATAGGATTAAATACATTTTTGATATTTATAATTTTCTATATATATAGTTTTATAAAAATATTAAAAAATAAGCAATTACTATATGATAAAGTATTAAATATAAAGTATGTAAGTACTATAAAAGTAAATAATGTAGATTAATATAGTCTATGTTTTTTTATCCTCTTAAGCCTAGGTCTTAAGAGGTAATTTAGAGCCTATTATATAGTCTCTAAATTAAAAATATTTGTGTTGTATTATATATAAGTCATAACTAATTACATATAAAATGTCAAAATATTGTAAAAATAATCAAAGATAACATATAAATCATTAAAATTATGATATACTTAAGTTAATGATAGAGGAGGTAATATGAATAACGATAACATTAGAGAAATATTAAAAGACATATTTGGAATGTCATTATTTGATGTAAAAAAAATAGAAAATGAAATAATTTATAATTTTAATGAAGTTATGACTAAATTAGATGAATATAAGATTTTTTATACGGATGATGTAAATATGATGATTGCAATAAAAGCCATAGAAAATTACATTGTAGATAGTTATAATCAAATAAGTTCTATAATAATAAACAATATATGTTTAAAATATTTTGGTAAGAACATAGAAATGACATTGGCCTCTGAAGATATAGATAAAATAAAATTAGTTTTTGAAAGATATTGCAAATTAAATAATTATCCAATAGAATTACAAAATAAAATTATGAGTGATATAGAAGAAAAGGCAATAGCGTTCAGTAAGAGATTTACCTTTGATGATATCTCGCTAATAAACTTAATTGAAGCTGCTAAAGGCTCAAATATAGTAAAAGAAGAAGCAAGTAATAGGAACGCCATTTTAGCACAGTCTAAAGAAAAAGGCACATATCACTTTAAAGAAATGCCCAGAATAAAAATAACTCCAGATATGACTGAGGAAGAAAAAAATCAGAAAATAAAAGAACAAAAACAAGTGTTTACTATAGGAGGAAAGATACCAGAACCAAGAAGTGAAGAAAACAGATTAGAAAAAAACAAAATTTTTCTTAAAAGTTATCCTGGATATTCTGCTGCTTTAGAAACTAGAAGCAGAGATGAGATAATGAAAGAATTAATAGGTAATCTTTTTGATAATTTAAATCTATGCTATGACACATATCAAAAATATTATTTAGATGGTAATAACAAGGCAATAGAAAATGATGTGGAACTAGTAGATGGTACTATATTCCCATTTAAATATGTTTTAGATACAAAAAGAATACCTCATATATTAGGAATACCAAGAGCCGAATATTTATCAGAAAAAGTAAGAAAAGTTCTAGGTTTAAGTGAATCAGCAGGAGCAGATAAAGTATTATTAGCATTGATAAAAAATCAAAAATATATAATAGCAGAAGGTGGGTTAATAGAAGAAAATGGTAAAGTATATCAAATGTTACCCTGGGAAAAAATAATACTAAAAACAAGTTCATTTATGCGAGGAGACTATTTTAAAACATGTTTCTGTTTAGTAAAACTAAAAGAAGGACACTATTTAGAAAAACCAAATGAAGAATATGCTACAATAGCAGCAACTAGATATGGTCAAGATTTTATAAATAAGAAACTAACAATAACTGGTATATTAAATGATTTAATTCTAACAAAAAAACAATCTAAAGATTTTATTTTCAGTGGCTTTCTACTAGATGATAAGACAGGAATGTATGTTCCAGATACATTAATAACAGGAAAAGCCGAAAATATAAAAGTAGGAAAAGATAATGAAAAATTATTGACATTACAAAAATATAGAAAAATCTTCGGAGATAATGATGGCTGTCAAGTAGTTAAGAGAATAATGAATGAAAACGAAGATAGACAATTTACCCCTGAAGAGCAAACTTTAGTGCATCTAACCACATCTTCAAGTTTAGGACTACCTGCTAAAGTATCCGAAGAAGCAATAGAATTAGAATTTAGCATCCAGCAGGAGATTGAACAAATATTAAAAACAAATTTAGAAGAATTAATAACTACAAACAATCAAAAGAGACGATAAACTATTTAGTTATCGCCTCTTTTATATATTTAATAAAATTCGTACTAATATATCCAATGCTACTGCAGTTATAAATCATACCTAAATATTTTTCTTTGAGTGGTAATTCAATATTAAGTTTAAATAAGGTACCATCTTCAAGCTCATCTTTAATATGTTCTTCAGTAAGCATACCAATACCAAAGCCTGCTAGTGTAAAATCTTTAATTAAAGTATTACTACCAAACTCCATCTCTGGATTAATAACAATATTATTGTCAGTACAGTATTCATCAAGTTTAATTCTAGTAGAAGCACCTTTAGTTAAAACTAGTAAAGGGAGTTTCTCTAAGTCATTCTTATTGATAGTTCTATCTTTCAAATACTTAAATGTTTCATTAGCAACAAAACAATCATGCAAATCCATTAATTTAAAACTATCAAAATTATTTGAAATATTATATGGCATATTAGTAAAAATAACATCAATTAGTCCCATTTTAGCCTTCCTAAGAAGTAAATCAGTTTTATCAGTAAATATCCTAATATTAACTTTAGGATATTTTTTATGAAAATTTTTAATATATGGCATTAAAAATTCATGAAGAATAGTTCTACTAGCCCCAATATTAATAACACCAGTATCCATATTAGTTAAAGCATCTAAATCGTTTTCCGCAGAAACTATAAGTTCAACAGCATCTTTAATTTTATCATAAATAGTTTCCCCTGCTTCTGATAAAATAACTCCATCTCTCTTTCTAATAAATAGTGGAGTACCAACTTGAGCCTCTAATGTTTTAATAGATTTACTGATAGCAGGTTGACTTATCATCATCTCGTTAGCAGCTCTACTTATGCTACTATTTTTAGCAACATAATAAAAGACTTTATATAATTCAAAGTTAATATTCATAAATAACCTCCATCCAAAATATAACTAAAAGTTATATAACATATAAATAATATGTATATTAATTATATCACAAATTATGTTACAATACTAGTGCTTTTTGTGAAAAAGCCATAGAAAGGGGAAAAAGTATATGCTAGAAGAATATTTAAAGGCATTATATTATCAGTACTGTAATGCTAGAGGAATAAAGAATATTAATTTTGCCAAAATGAAAGATAATGAAAATTTTATAAACTGGATAGTCCAAAATAGACAGATATCAAAAATGTATAAAGATTATCTTTCATATCTTAATGTATCATTATATGATGGAACAGAAGTGGGAAAAGGAAGATATGATAGCATAAGTGTCAAAGATATGAAAATAGTATCACCTTATGGAATAACATTAGGTATATTACCTTCAAAACTAATAATAACCGATAGAAATGTTTTAATAGTAACTCCAAGAACAATATCATTAGCGGAAACAAATTTATTTATTACTCATAATCCATATTCATATCAAGATGTATCATCTTGGCATAAAATACATAATTCAGGTATGTATGATATAAGTATAGGAATGTATGGAAACAGTTATGATAGAGATAGAAAATCAAAAATAGAACTTCTATCTAAATTAGCAGATAAAATGGATACTGATACAGAATTAACTCAAGATACATTAGAAGATAAATACTTTTGCTCATTAAATAGTAGAAGATATATCAAAAGAAAAATATTAACAAGATAAAAAAGTAAAGAAGGGGATTAGAATGGAAGAGAACATAAAAATATTAAACAAGTGGAATGAAAAAGTAAAAGCACTAGGTAAACTAAAGTTAAAAGAAGCTCAAGAATTATTCATTGAGATGAAAAACGAATCAAATATTAAAGAAAAAGAAATAAAAAGAAAAAAGCTAATTGAAGAAACATTATATGTACCATTAAATTTTATAAATAAAAATAAGGTTTATTTTACAAATACAATATCATACAATATGAATGATGTGATAAGTACAATTTATGAGATATGGATAGAATTAATAGATGCCGAAATACTTGTATCAATAGATAAATATTCAAATATATTTAACTATAATAGTCTATTTTATACGAAACTATTAGATAAATTACCAATAGCAAAGTATTCTTTTGAAAGAGTGGTTGTTTTAAATACAACAAATTTTGCTGAAATATTAATAAACTACATCAAGTTAAAGGAAATAACTCCAGAGGTAACCTATAATAAATACCTAGACTTTATAAAAAAAGAACTAAATAAAAATGAAGACGTTTTTAAATATTTTTCAGGATGCTATTGCTTATATAGTATATATACATTATTAGAAGCAATTACTAATACACTAACAGAAGTAGATAGTAGTAAGTTATCAAAAACAAAGATAGACAAGTTAAAATATTTATTAATTGATAGGGGACTAACAGATTCAATTCAAACATTTGAAGAAGTTTTATCAATAGATATGGAAACAACTATAATAGATGAAGATTATAATTCACAAACACTAAATTCATTGTTAGATGGTTTGAATGAAGATGAATTAGAATTAATAAAGCGAAGGTTTGGCATTGGTGAATATGATCGTCATAATTTAAGGGAGACAGCACAGTTAATGGATATAACAAGAGAAAGGGCAAGACAAAAAGAAATTAAAACATTAAGCAAACTAAGAAGAATAGCGGCAAGGAAAAAAGTAAGATATTAGGAGGAAAATAAAATGAAAAAATATAATATAGAAACAGTATATAACTACATAAATGGTGAAGATATAGCAGATTTTACATTAGAAGAGCTAGAGTCCAACACTAACTTTATGATAGATGTAATAAATGCATCAAATGACAAAAACTTTTATAATTTTACTGAAGATAATGTAAAAACAGATTATAGATTTGTTAAGTTTATAATTAATAAGTTTAAAGAAGATGAGAATTTAATTACTGTAGCAGCAGACACTTATATAGAAAATCAAGATAATGAACAAAATTATATAGAATTATTAATAATTATGTGTAATCTAATAAAAGACAAAAATAGTAAAAACTACAAAAAATACAAATTTCTTTTAGAGGTTAATCATAAGTCAAAAAGATTACAAATAGAATTAGGAAAATTAAAAATGAATACAGAAGTAGCAGTCAATTTAGGAATGGGCTTTCTAATCATTTATGATAGTTTTAATAGTAGTCAGATTATACTAGATTATTATGCTAAAGCAATAATTGAAGATATTTTTGAAGAATATGACATTGTACTTGAAGATTATCTTCATCAAAGGTTTAATACATTTGAAAAAATAGAGAAAATAGGAATCAAAAAATATCTATTAGATTTTATAGCGGTCTATGATGAAATGTTATCGTCATATTTAAGTAGCCATATCTATTTACTTGAAGGTATTTCAAAACAATTAGACAAAATAAAGAATAATTGGAATAAATATATTGAAACAAAAGAAAGAAAAAAATATAATGAAATAATAAATAAAGTACATGAGTATATGGAGTATGAAGCAGTTGACTATTATTCACTAGGCGAAATAACTTTACTATATTTAGTAGCAACTAATCTAGGAATAGAAAAGACTTTATTAAAGTATGATAGTATATCAGAAGAACATTATCAAGGAATAATGGAAGAAGCACGTTTTTTGTTAGATGCATCTAAATTAAGCTTTAATGATAGATTAAATTATAACAATATAAAAAAAATAATACTTGATATTTTAAAAGAAACTCAATCCAGTAGTCAAACACCGAAAGAAAAAACAGAAAATTATAAAAAATGTAAGATAATAAAATTAGTTAAATATGAACAAAGAGATTAGAAGATTCTCTTTTTTCTTTATCCTCTTAAGCCTAGGTCTTAAGAGGTAATTTAGAGCCTATTATATAGTCTCTAAATTAAAAGTATTATATTGTATTATATATAAGCTATAACTAATTACATATAAAATGTCAAAATAATGTAAAAATAATCAAAGATAACATATAAATTATTAAAACTATGATATACTTAAATTAACGATAGAGGTGATATAATGCCTAGTTGTTCAGTCCATTTAGCAGTAGCAAAAGAAGTTAATAAAAAATTAAATTTAAATAAAAATTTATTTTACTATGGTAATTTAATACCAGATGTAGATAAAGGAACTATTATTAATCGTTATACAGCACATTTTTACGATAATATTCCTTTTCCATCTTGCCCTAAAGAAAATATGATAAATATAAACAAATTTTTAAATACATATAAAAATGAACTTAATAATGATTTAATATTAGGATACTATTCCCATTTATTAACAGATACTTATTTTAATAATGTTGTATATACCAAATGTTGGGTACAAGATACAAATAACAACATAATAGGAATAAAATTTAAAAATAACAAAATAAAATACATTGATATTGAAGATAAAAAGAAGCAGAAGAAAAAATATAAACATAAAGATTTTGAATTATATGGTAAATATTTATATCAAGATGGTCTAGTAGATATACCTAAAGATATAAATATAGTAATGTCAAACATTGATAAACTAATACCAAAATTCTTAAATAAAGAACTTGTAAATCATAGGTTTAATTATCTACAAAATGAATTTTCAAATTTTAATAAATTAAATTTATTTGAAAGAAAATTTAAACATAGATATTGTCTTTTTACAAAGAAAGAATTAGATATAATTTTTAATGATTGTGTTAATCATATAATAAAAGAAATTACTAAGTTAGGAGATAATAAAAATGACTAAAGAAGAATATATAAATAAACTAAAAAAGATGTTTAAGTTTAGCAGTATTTCAAGAATACTATTTGAAAACCAAATAAATAATTATTATGATGCACAAAAAGGGTACAAACTTACAAAACATAATTATGAAGTAGGTGATATGGTAAAACTTAAGAAACATCAATTTATGAGAGGAGAAGGTGCTCTAAGTGACCTTAATGATGACAAATTAAAGTTTATATCTGAAAATGGCTTTATATCACCAGATTTTTTAGGCGATTTTAACTTAAAAAAGAAAACACCTCTAACAGTACCTGTTTGGAATATTCAAAAAGATATATTATTAAAAGATTATATCAATTTATATAGCGGAGCAACATTTTTATATACAATAAAAAGTGAAAACTATAAGAAATATACTTGTCTTGTTCCATATAAAAAGTTAGAAGAAAAAATAGAAGAACTAAGAAATAAAGAATATTGGATGTGGAGATGTGAAGAAACAAAAGAAATAAGGTTTCTTCCTAGTTTAGCAAGAGATAATATTCAGTTAGGCTTTATAATGAACTTAGATGATGAATACGGTAGAAGCATTGCACAAAATGATATTTTTAATCTTTCTTTTGATAAGGCAGTACTAAAGCATTTTATTTCTAAAACATTTATTAAAGATTTTATATATGCAGATAGAGATGACTTTACTACAAATAGAGAAAGTGCGATAATATTTGGTATTCCATCTTGTTTTATTGAAGGCTTACTAGTAGGTAGAAAGTATGAAAAAGATAATGAAATGTTAGAAAAATTAAAAAACTACTTTCCTGATTGCTATATATGTAACTTAGATGGTAAAGTAATAAGAAAATAATAAAAATATATTGAAATGGAGTGATATAATGGGATTATTTAATCGTAATATAGAAAATAAAATTACTGAAAAAACTTATGAAGAAAATGGGTATGTTATTGGAATGAATAGCCATATAATATATCATGTTCCAAAAATACAATTAGGTTCATCATATGTTCTTCCTAATGGAACAACAGGTTTGAAAGAAACGGCAATATCAGAAATGCGTGTTTCAAAACCACAACAAATCATTGTTCCTGGTACATTTAAAAAATTTAATGTTCAGTTTATCAATTTTGAAAATTTAAAAGAAATAAAATTACAAGAAGGAGTAGAAGAAGTTAAATGCACATTTGATGCAAATAAAAATGCAATCAATATAACATTGCCTACAACTATTAAAAAAATTGGAAGAAACAATTATCCAGTAGTTCAACATTTAAATTTACCAAATGGAGTTACTGAAATAGAACCACTTTTTGCTTCACACGATACTAATTTATTATCAGTTAATATTCCTGGTACGATTAAAGTAATTCCGCAAGGAGCATTTAATCAATGTAAGAATTTAGAAAAAATAGTATTCAATGAAGGAGTTAAAACTTCGGAAAAAAATGTTTTTCGTGGAACTAATAATCTTTATGCATTAGAAATACCAAGTACTTATAATGGTAACATTGATTTACCTATGGAAGCAAGAGCAGGTTCTAATATTCGAGGAAATAGTAAATATGACGGAAAAAGATTTGAAGAAGAAAAAAATAGCATACTAAAGATTAAAATTAAACGTGGACCAAAAGAATTTGAGTTTAATATCAGACGTGGTGAAGAGCCAAGTATAAATATAATGCAGAATAGGATTCAAATTAAATGCAAATCTCAACAACAAGCAATCTATATTGATTGCGACAATTTAAAACAAGGAATATATAATGTTGAAAATGGAGTTCTTACGACTCATAAACAAACATTTACTCAGTCAAGCCCGCCTCAACAAATGACTTATCAGACACAGCAAAAACAAACCACAAATCAATCACAGCAACAAAAAGAAATTACCAATAAATTAGAATTAATTTTCCAAAAAGCAGTAGCGGATAATTTAGATGAGGAAGATTTTAAATTTGCCGGAATATATGGAGAAGACAGAAATAAAGTCATAAAATATATGTGGGAGATGTTTTCAAGACAAGCATCACTTAATATAGTTAGAACAGATAATAATAATATTGATAGAATATTTACTGAGGCTATAAGAATGTTAGAAGAAGAAAAAGAAAAAGCAGCAGAACAAGCAGATTTAGGTCATAGTGGAAGAGGAAGATAAAAGTATTTTTATACATAAAAATAATCAAAATAGATAAAAAAGAAAGCAATAATATCAAGGAACTGCTACAAAATAGTAATAGATAGATGAAAGAAAACAATAAAGTGGGGAGGTGTCTATGATTAAACTAAGTAAAAAAGAATTAGAAGACTATCTAATAAAAATATTTGATTTTATTGAAAATGGAGATTCAAAGTTTAATGGTCATCCTGAATTATATTTTTTTCATACCAAGGAAGAATTAAAAGAAAAGATAAATGAACTATTAAGTGAAAATGAATATGATGAATTTGGTCTTTATTATATAACTTCATTATTAATAAAATTTATGTTGGGTATATATGATTCACATACTAAAGTAAGTTTCAAAGATAATGTATATATACCAATAGATTTTATAGTAGAAGAAAATAGTCTTTATATTACAAATATCACACCAATTTATAAAAAATTAATAGGTTGTAAGTTATTAAAAATAAATAATATAGATATACAAAAAATATTATATGAATTAGAAGAGATTATTTGTTATTCAACAAAAGAACATTTATCAGTAATGATTCAGTCATTTTTATCTGATGTAAATGTTTTAAAATCATTACCAAGTATTGAAAATAATAATGAAAAATTTATCTATACTATTTTAAATGATAATAATGAAACAGAAAATATTACTTTTAATATAAATAAATTACCAGAGTTTTATAGTACAAAATTTCCAGAAAATTACTCTACAGAAGTTATTAATGATTGCTGTATTATCCACTATAACTCTTGTAGAGATAAAGATAAAATGGAACAACTAGTTTCAAAATTAAAAGAAGAAAGCAATATAAAAAATTATATAATTGACTTAAGATATAATGGTGGTGGTAGTTCATCAGTAATAAAATCATTAATAAATTTTCTTAAAGATAAAAATGTTGTAACGCTAGTAAATGAATATGTTTTTTCTAGTGGTCGTATGGCATTAGTAGGACTAAAGAAAATAGGAGCCTATATAATAGGAACAGATATAGGAACAAGTTTAAATTGTTTCGGAAATTGTCCTAGTAATTTAGATATAGATAAATTAAATCTAAGAGTAACTAGTAGTTCCACATATTGGTATTATGATAAAGAATTATCACTTACTGGTTATGGAAAAGATGAATTTAATACCTATTTCAATAATAAAAAAGAATTACTTGAACCAGTATTATTACATCCAAATAAATATGTATATTTAACTAAAGAAGATATTATAAATGAATATGATAAACAAATGGCTGAAGCAGTTAATTATTTTAAAGAATTTAGAGATATAAATAGAATAGGGAGAAAAAATAAAAGATAAATATGAATTATGTATATCATGGAAGTAGTATTCCTAACTTAGAAGTAATTAAAAAACACAAAAGTACTCATATGAAGGAATGGGTATATGCTTGTCATTCAAAGATAATAGCAACAATTTTCCTATCAAAACAAGGTAGTGACTTATTTTATTCATTATCAGGAGATGGAAAAAATTATCCAGTAGAACTAGTAGAAAGAAAGCCAGGTATGTTTAAAAAGATATTTAATTGTTCCGGATATATTTATAAACTAGATGCATCTAATTTTAAAGAAAACCAAACTGGATGGTCTGCAGAAGTGGTAAGTGACACAGATGAAAAAGTAATATCTTCTGAATATATAGATAATGTTTATGATGAATTAATTAAACTAGATAAAGAAGGATTAATAAAATTATATTTATATCCAAATAGACCAGATTATGTTCCAATAGATAATAGTGATTTAATTCCTAAAGTATTAAGATGGTATAAGAAAGGATTTAATATAAATAACTTTTATAATATATATCCCGAATTAAAAGATAAATTTTTAGAAGAATTAGAAAAGGCAAATGAAAATTAACATAGAAGTTACTATATTATGCTAGAATATTAAATATGTAAGTACTATAAAAGTAAATAATGTAGATTAATATAGTCTATGTTTTTTTTTCTTTATCCTCTTAAGCCTAGGTCTTAAGAGGTAATTTAGAGCCTATTATATAGTCTCTAAATTAAAAGTATTATGTTGTATTATATATAAGCTATAACTAATTACATATAAAATGTCAAAATACTGTAAAAATAGCCAAATATAACATATAAATTATTAAAATTATGATATACTTAAATTAACGATAGAGGTGATATAATGCCTAATTGGTCAGTCCATTTAGCAGTATCAAAAGAAGTTAATAAAAAATTAAATTTAAATAAAGATTTATTTTACTATGGTAATTTAATACCAGATGTAGATAAAGGTACTATTATTAATCGTTATACAGCACATTTTTACGATAATATTCCTTTTTCATCTTGTCTTAAAGAAATAAAATGGCTAAAAAACGCCAAAACAGAGGGAGAGAGGATGAATAATCTAATTACCGACCTTCTAGAACTCGCCGCTACCAAAAGAACTGAAACATATTCCTTCGAAGAAAAAAATATCAAAATAGACTATCAAATAAAAGATACTAAGAAAATAAAATTAGTATCTTTTAATATAACTAATTAATTTATCAAAATAACAGAAGAAAATATGATATAATAAACTTAAAGAACAAATATGGTGGTGTTAAATAAAATGGAACAAAACAGATTAGATAGAGAAAAGATGATGCTTTCAAATATAGAAAAAAATATTAATTCAATATTTTTTATAAATATTTTGAGAGATAATTGGAATAAAAATCACAGTATTCATTCAATAGGTAACTTAATAGGAGAACTATATCTTCATCATATAATAAATAAAGATGGATATGGTTTTGAAAAATATATTACACAAATAAATGAACTATATACACAACTAGAAGAAAGACACATATCACATCAGAATTTTGAAGTGCAGAAATCTAAACTAATTGCCACCGTAATAGCGAATAAACTAAACATTGATTATACCAAAGAAATAAAAGAAGAAGATATTGAGATGGTAAAAAACTATTTCTTAAAAGAGTATATAACTTATGGATATGTATCACATTCTTTTCCTGATGCATATTATACATCAATACTACAAAATGGTTTAATCCCTAACGCTGGTGATAGAAAAGGCAATCCACAAGATATAGAAGAAATCCAAGCAATGTTTATGAAAAGAAAAATTATGGCTCCTCTAGGAGGCTACCCATATTATGGTGGAGCAGGAATATATTATGAACATGATTTTACTAAAGTCTTTCAACATGCCATAGATTCACCAGAATGGTTTGATTGGTTTACATCAGCGGATCACACATCTGCTTACCATAATGATATAAGATTTTCACCATACATATTAAGAAATGAAGAAGCCTGTAGACAAAATGTTTATGATTTATGTAAAAATGCCGATTTAAGTGAATTAGAAACACAAAAAGTAATTAGATTTTATCAGAAATTTTATAATAAGTTTAGTTCAATAAAATTAAATGTTGCTCTAATACCAAAACAAGTAGTAGGAAAAGACAATATTGCAAGGGCAGTAAATACTGATATGGACTTAATTAGTAATATCACTTATATATTAAAAGATGGCTCTAAAGAATATACCGAACATCAAGGTAATGTTTGTATGGAAAAAATATCACCAGAAAAATTTCAAATATCCAACATTCCGAGTCCAGCATATTATATAACAGAAAATAATTATTTTAGAGAATCAAGAGAGCATTTAATCGATCCTAATGCAAATTTTATAATCTTACAAAATGTAGAAAAAAATAGTGCTAGATTAATTCCATCAATGAAAGATAAAGTAGAAAAAGTAAAACCATTGATTGAAAGTAAAATAAATATGCCAAATGAACAGAGTACTAGTGCCTTAAATACATATCAAAAAGAAAATACAAAGAAGAAAGTAAGAACATTAAAACCTAATTTACCGTCTAATGGTTATGTAAATACTATATTACTAATCCTATTAGCGGTAGTATTAATTTCTATATCACTAATAGTAAATATGGATATTAAATAAATTAACACATCATGAATTAGGAGGTATTATGGAAAAAGACTTTAGTAATTTAATAAACGAAATAAGAAAATGCAACATTTGTGAAGATAAGTTTGGCTTCAAACCACATCCAGTAGTCATAGGCTCCGCTACTTCAAAAATAGTTCAAATAAGTCAAGCACCATCTAAAACGGTAGATACCATACTAAAGCCATTTACTGATCAAAGTGGTAAAAAATTAAAATATGAATGGTATCAAATAACCGATGAAGAATTCTATAATCTAGATAACTTCTTTATCACAGCCTTAGCGCATTGCTACCCAGGAAAAGATAAAAATGGATGTGATAAAGCACCACCTAAAATATGCTATGAAAAATGGATAAAGAAAGAATTAGAATATATAGATAATAAATTATATATAATAATTGGAGCTAAAGCCGCTAAAACATTTTTTCCAAATGAAAATTATAATGACCTAATATTTAAAAATAATATAATATTTAATAAACCAGCAATAGTTTTGCCACATCCATCACCACTTAACATAAAATGGTTTAAAGATAATCCAGACTTTATGAAAAAAAGAATTATTGAAATAAGAAAAATAATAAATAATACATTAAATAAAGAATAAAGGTACTAAAAAATAGTATCTTTTTATTCTAGTTAAGTTAACCAAATTAACATTATTCACATATACTACTTTGAAGGTGATAACTATGAATAATAATGAAGATAGAGCGGTCCGTAAAGTAATAATTGACCCAGGTCACGGTGGTACGGATTCTGGTGCTACAGGCAATAATTTACTAGAAAAAGACTATAACCTATTAATATCCAAATACATGTATGACAGATTTAAAGAGTTAGGAATACCAGTAGCTATAACTAGAGACTCAGATACCACATTATCTCCAACTGATAGAGTAAATACTATTTTAAATAAGTTTGGTAACTCATCTGATGTTATACTAATATCGAATCATGTTAATTCAGGAGGCGGCGAAGGAGCCGAAGTAATATATGCCCTAAGAAACAAAGATACCCTAGCCAAAAACATTCTAAACAATATCGGAGCCACTGGACAAGAAACAAGAAAATACTATCAAAGAAGATTACCTAGTGATACCTCAAAAGACTACTATTTCATACATCGAAATACTGGGAATCTAGAGCCACTAATTGTTGAGTATGGTTTTATTGACAATACCAAGGATGTAGGCTTTCTAAAAGAAAACTACAAAGAACTAGCAGAAGCCGTCATATCAGCAGTAGCAAACTATATAGGAGTACCATACACACCACCTGAAGGATTAATAACCAATACCTACATAGTACAAAAGGGTGACTCACTATATAGCATTGCCAATAAACTAGGCACAACTGTTTCAGAATTAAAAAGAGAAAACAATCTTACCTCAAATACACTCCAGATAGGTCAGGTTCTAAGAATACCATCAAAAGAAGTATATGAAGGAGAAACTAATATCTATACTGTAAAAAGTGGTGACTCACTATACAAGATAGCTCAAAACAATAACACTACTGTTGATGAAATAAAAAGATTAAATAGTTTAACATCAAATAATCTCGTAATAGGCCAGACTCTAAAGCTACCAAGCCCTCTTACTCCAGAAAATACTTACACAGTAAAAAGTGGCGATTCTCTATATAAAATAGCCCAAAAATATAATACTACAGTAGATGAACTAAAAAGAGCAAACAACCTTACTTCAAACATTTTATCCGTAGGACAGATTCTAAAACTACCAAACACATCATCAGAAACACCATCATCAAATACAGTAAATTATACCGTTAAATCAGGCGACTCCTTATACAAGATAGCAGGTCAATATAATGTAACCGTAGATGCTATCAAAAGAGCTAATAATCTTACTACCAATAATCTCCAAATAGGTCAGGTATTAAGAATACCATTAGGTACTTCAAGGGAAACAACATATACAGTCAAATCAGGTGATTCTCTATATTCTATAGCTAAAAAGTATAACACAACAGTAAATAGGCTAAAAGAACTAAATAATCTTAGTTCAAATCTATTAAATATAGGTCAAATATTAATTGTAGGATAATGTCCATATAGAAAGTATATAACAATATATTTTCTTTTTCTTTATATTTCCCCTTAAGCCTATAGTCTTTCGGGGCATTATGAAGCCTAAGGTCTTCATAATGAACAATCTTAAATTAAGTAATTACAACATTTTTACAATTAATATATCAAAAATTTAATTACCTATGTTATAATTACAATAGAGGAAGTGTATCAATATGGAAGTATCAAAATTAAGAGAAGAGTTTTTAAATAAATTACAGAAAGAAGAGTATATTTCAAACTATCTTTTTGAAAATATAAAAAACACCATTCCTGATATAATTCCAGTTAATTTTAATTTAGATAACTACAATAATAAAGTATTAGATAAAGAATATATTAAATACAAAGAATATTTTGACACCATGTATAATGATATAGATCCAGAAATTCACTTAGATGAAGAGCAGATAAAAGCAATTTTATCAGATGAAGAATACTCCCTTATTCTTGCAGGAGCGGGTACTGGTAAAACAACAACAATGGCTTCCAAAGTAAAATTTCTTGTAGATATCAAAAAAATAAATCCATCAAAAATATTAGTGATGAGTTATACAAAGAAGGCTACTCAAGAATTAGAAAAAAGAATAGTTGTAGATTTTGGAATACCTGCTAGAGTAACAACATTCCATTCACTTGGTTTTATGTATATTAGAGAAATATTTAAAGAACATAAATGCTATGTCGTAGATTCCAATTTAAAAAATCAAATATTTTTAAAATTCTTTAAAGAAGAAATCTTCCCAGACAAAGAAAGATTAAAAGACTTAATTAATGTTTTTACTATTGAAACAGTAGACCATAATAGAGCCTTTGGTAAATATTTTAAAGAAAATTATGATAAGTATCAGACATTTAATGAGTATTTTGAAAGCTACAAGCAAAATGAATTACAAGATAAAATAGATTTACATCAGTGGATTGAAGATGGTATAGAAATGGCTCTGAATAAAGAAGTGATTTATACCATAAAAGGTGAACTAGTAAAATCCAAGGGAGAAGCATTAATAGCCAATTTTTTATTTAGAAATAATATTGACTATGAATATGAAAAAATATATGAAAATTTAATGCCTGAGCGAAGAAGTTATCATCCTGACTTTACCTTATCATTACATGGTCAGCCAGTATATATAGAATATTTTGGTCTATCAACATATGAAGATAATGAACTATCAAGATACAACAAAATTAAAAGAATGAAAGAATACTATCATGCCAAGCATCATACTAAGTTTATTGCTCTTGATTATCAAAAAGGTGAGGATATGATAGAAAAACTAAAAGAGGAATTAATAAAATTAGGTTTCGCTTTAAAAGAAAAGTCAGACCTAGAACTATTTAATTTTATGTTAGATCAAAATGAGTCTTCACAATTTTTCCGTTTTAGAAATTTTGTTTATTCAGTAATCGAGAGAATAAAATCATCAGTTAATAGAAATAATTATCAAGAAATAATAAATGATTATATTTCAAAACTACAAGCTAGTGAGAAGACTGCTGCTGAAATTCAATATAAATTTATTAATGATTTCTATATATATTATCAATCAAAACTTTATAATAGTGAAAACTATGGCTTTGATTTTAGTGATATGATTTATTATGCTAACAAATATATTAGTGTTATAAAAAATACGGAAAATCTAAACTTTGAATACCTAATAATTGATGAGTATCAGGATATATCAGAAGATAGATACATTTTAGCTAAACAAGTATCAGATAAAAATGCTGCCAAAGTAGTAGCAGTAGGAGATGACTGGCAGACAATATTTTCATTCGCCGGTTCTAAAATAGAATACATATATAATTTTTCTATATATTTTCCAACTGCTAAATATTTGAGAATATCAAAAGTTTATCGTAATAGCAAAAAACTAATTGAATATACCAGTAAATTTATCATGGAAAATCACCAGCAGATACCTAAAGAATTAATTTCCACCAAAGAAAATAGTTCACCAATTAAGTATATAATGTTTGATGATAAAGAAGAGTATCAAAAATTAAAGGAACTGATTATTAAAATACATGAAAATAATAAAGATTCTCACATAATGATTCTTGGTAGAACTAATAATATTATTAAAAAAATTTATGATGACCCAAGTCTAAAAGATGGAATGGGCACAAAAATAATATTTGAAGGCTCTGATGTTGATATAGATGGTATGACTATTCATAAGTCTAAGGGACTAACTAGTGATGAAGTTATAATCATAGGTTTAGATGAGGATTTTCCAATGGTAAAAGGAAATTTTTGGATGATAGAAATATTTAATAATCATTGGTATCAAGAAAAAATACCATTTGCAGAAGAACGTAGATTATTTTATGTAGCTTTAACTAGAACCAAACATAATGTATATTTATTAGTAAATAGAAATCCATTACATCGTAGTAGGTTTGTTAATGAAATATATAATATATCTAAGGAAAAATAATAAATATTGAAATTAGGACTATAATATATTCTAGTTTTGATTTACACATCAAATGTAAAGTCAGATTAATGTTGTATCTTACTTTGTCAAATATTGTCATATTATGACAAAAACAAAAATAAAATATCGTAATTATATATTCTACTAATGATTAAGGAAACATAAAGCCTTTTAAAAATTAAATCGAAATTAATGAGTAAAAATACATTTACTTAATATTTTTAATATGGTATAATCAAGATATAAATAGGAGGAAGAAATGAAGAAAAAACAAAATATTTTAGTAATAGCTTTAATATTACTAGCGGTTATTACTTTCGGAGTAATTATATTAGTATCAGGAAAGGAAAATACAAGTAGTCTTGAGACAACTAAAGATATTATCAAAATGATTAATTCAATAAATAAAGATAATAAAAATGTTTTACCGGAACTTGAAACTATGAAAATAGATGTAAAAAATATTGATGAAGTTACTAGTTATACAGGATTAACATCAAATGATAATATTGAATCAATTGTTGTATCAGTACCAATGATGACAGCACAAGCTTATTCAGTGGCTGTTGTTAAGGTTAAAGATAATGCAGATGTAGAAAAAATTAAGCAAGAGATGCTAGATAATATTGATATGAGACGTTGGATTTGTGTTTCTGCAGAACAATTATATATTACTAATAGTGGTAATGTAATATTCTCTGTAATGACCGATAAAGATATTGCTAAGGCAGTATATGATGATTTTAAAAAATATGTAAATAATAATATTGGAAAAGAATTAGAAAAATCGAATGATGAAGAAAATATAGAACTTCCACCAGAAATGCCAGCAGAAGAGTAAAGAAGCACCTTTAAAGGTGCCTTTTTAAGAGGAGGATAAAATGTTATTTACTAGTATTAGTTTTTTGTATTATTTTTTACCAGCGTTAATAATTATATATTTTATAACACCTAAAAAATATAAAAATATTATTTTATTAATTGCTTCTTTATTGTTTTATTTTTATGGAGAACCCAAGTATGTTTTTTTAATGATTGCAGAAATTATTATTGCTTATATAGGAGCTATTTTAATTGATAAATATAAAAATCAAAGCAAAAATATATTAATAATAACTTTATTTATACATGTATTATTATTAATAATATTTAAATATACTGATTTTATTATACAAACAATTAATGATATATCTAATGCTAATATTAAATTATTAAATATTGCATTACCAATAGGAATATCATTTTATACATTTCAAATTATAAGTTACATTATTGATGTATATAATGGTAAAGTTAAAGTTCAAAAAAATATTATAAAGTTAGCTACTTATGTATCTTTATTTCCACAGTTAGTCGCAGGACCTATTGTTAGATATCAGACAGTAGAAAAAGAACTTGATAATAGAACGCATAGTTTTAATAATTTTGCATATGGCATAAGAAGATTTTCTATTGGACTTGCTAAAAAAGTATTGATAGCTAATGCTTTAGGAGAACTTTGTACTAAAGCTTTTGCTCTAAATGAAACAACCATAATATTTTATTGGATATTTGGTATAAGTTATATGTTACAGTTATATTTTGATTTTTCTGCTTATAGTGATATGGCTATTGGTCTTGGAAGAATATTTGGATTTCATTTTCCTGAAAACTTTAATTACCCATATATATCAAAAAGTATAACTGAATTTTGGAGAAGATGGCACATCTCTCTTAGTACATGGTTTAAAGATTATATTTATATTCCCCTTGGTGGTAATAGGGAAGGTAAATATAAACAAATAAGAAATATTTTAATAGTATGGTTATTAACCGGAATATGGCATGGTGCTAATTGGACTTTTTTAATATGGGGATTATTGTTTGGAATTATTCTTATAATAGAAAAAATATTCCTTAATAAATTTATGGAAAAATTACCTTCTTTTATAAGAAGAATATATGTATTATTTATTGTTATGATATTGTTTATTATATTTAGTTCTGATAATATGTCGGTGGCTTTGTCTAATATTAAAGGTTTGTTTGGTATGAATGGAGAAGCTTTTATTAATGATTATACACTTCATTATTTAAAGAGTTATTTACCAGTACTAATTATTGCTTTACTTGGTTCTACACCATTTATTAAAATATTAATAGATAAATTAAGAAAAAATAAATATGTAAATAACATAATTAATATTTTAGAACCAATTTTAATAGTTGTAATATTAGTTGTTGTTACTTCTTATTTGATAGATAATTCATATAATCCATTTTTATATTTTAGATTTTAAGGAGGTTATACATGAACGATAAAATTAAAGATATAGTTGTAACTTTAGTATTTCTTTTTACTATAATTTCTTTATTTTTGATTAATGTTATAAAAAAAGATACTGATATTTCAGTAGCAGAAAGAAGAAAACTCGCTACTATGCCAGAATTAACTACTAAAAGTTTGTTTGATGGTACTTATTTTAAGAAGTTTGATTCCTATGTTACAGATCAATTTGTAGAAAGAGATGCTTTTAGAAAAATTAAAATAGATATAGAATTATCTACTAAAGGTGAATATAATAATTTATATTTGTATGATGATTATATTATTGAAGAAATATTTCCCTTAAATAGCAATTCTATTAATAATTTAACTAGTAAGATTAATTATATAAAAGATACATATTTGAATGATAATAGTAATATTTATTATACTATTATACCCGATAAAAATTATTTTGTTAATAAAGGTAATTTAAAACTTGATTATAATAAATTACAAGATATGATGAAAAGTAATTTAACAAATCTTAATTATATAAATATATTTGATAAATTAACTCTTGATAATTATTATAAGACTGATACTCATTGGAAACAAGAAGATTTATTTGATGTTGCAAATACTATTGCTAATCAAATGAATTTTGATATAACTAATAATAATGTTGTAAATACAGTTACTACTTTTAAGGGGAGTTATGCTGGTAGATTATCAGTAACTAAAGATATTGATACTATAAAAACAATATCTAATCCATCTACTCTTAATAGTAGTGTGTATAATTATGAAACTAAAAAATATACAGATATTTATGACTATACTAAAATAAATTCTCTAGATAAGTATGACATCTATCTATCAGGAGCAGTACCTATAATAGATATAATTAATAATAATACCAGCAGTGATAAAGAATTAATAGTCTTTCGTGATTCTTATGGTAGTAGTTTAATTCCTTTATTAATAGAGGGTTATAAGAAGATAACTGTTATTGATATTAGATATATTTCTTCAAAAATATTAAATAAGTATATAGACTTTAATGATCAAGATGTTCTATTTATGTATAGTATTTTAACTATAAATAATAGTTTCAGTATTAGATAAAATAAAAATAACTATTTATAAACTAACTAGCTATTGGGCTTAAGTTTAATAATAGTTATTTTTTTATTAATTTTCCTTTTTAGTCTTAACATCCATAACAATAGGAAGAATAATAGGTACTCTACCAGTCTTATCAGAAAGAAATGGGATTAAACCATTAATTATTTCACTCTTCATATCATTATAATTAAAGTACTTACTCTTTAAACACTTATTAATAATACCTTGTGATATAGATTGAATATCTCTAATTAAATCTTCATTTTCATTAACAAGAATATACCCTCTAGTGGTAACTGCAGGAGTTCCTAGTAGAACCTTATTCTCAGTATCAATATTAGCAATAATAACTAAGATACCATTATTACTCATAAGAATTCTATCTTTAATAACAGCACTACCAACTTCACCAATTCTAGAGCCATCTACATATACTTCACCAGCTTGTACCTTACCCCCAGGAGTAACAACTCCCTTACGAAGATTAAGTACATCACCATTTTCTAGTACGAAAGTATTATTTTTATTAACTCCGCACATAACACCTAAGTCAGCATGTGTCTTGAGCATTCTAAATTCACCGTGATAAGGAACAAAATATCTAGGCTTAAATAATCTAATCATAAGTTTAAGTTCTTCTTGATTAGCATGCCCTGAAGAGTGAATCTCACTCATAGCATTAGTAAATACTTTAACTCCTTTTTTATAAAGTTTGTTAATCGTTTTAGATACAGATGCTCCATTACCTGGAATAGGAGATGAAGAAAATATAACTACATCATCAGGCATAAGAGTAATTTGTCTATGTGTTCCTGAAGCAATTCTTGATAAAGCCGCTAGTGGCTCACCCTGGCTACCAGTACATAATAGACACACTTCATTAGGCTTCATATGATTAGCCTCTTCAGCAGTAATAACAATATCCTTATCCTTAAAGTAACCACATTTCAAAGCTACATCAACCATATTTTCCATACTTCTACCAAATAGAGCAACTTTTCTTTTATTCTTTTTACAAGTTTCCATAATATGCTTAATTCTATAAACATTTGAGGCAAAAGTAGCTAAAATAATTCTACTATCTTTACAAGAAGAAAATATTTCACCTAAATTCTCATCAACTACCGATTCACTAAGTGATACTCCAGGTACTAGTGCATTAGTAGAATCACTCATAAGTACACTAACCCCTTTTTCACCAATCTTAGCCATCTTATGTAAATTAGACATAGGACCAATCGGAGTCATATCAAATTTAAAGTCTCCCGTCATAACAATAGTACCATCAGGAGTATGAATAACTACTCCATGAGAGTCTGGTATCGAGTGTGTTGTTCTAAAAAATTCAATATTAAAATATTTAGTTTTAATAACAGTATTTTCATCATAAACAAATAAATTTTTATATATAATATTTCTTTCTTCTAATTTTTTATCAATAAGTTCTTTAGCGTTACTAGGGGCATATATTTTAGGAATATCCACAGTTTGTAAAAGAAATGGAATACTACCAATATGATCTTCATGTCCGTGAGTAATAACTAAAGCTTTAATTTTATTTTCATTTTCTTTTAAAAAGGTATAGTCGGGAATAACGTAGTCAATTCCAAGAAGTTCATCATCGGGAAACATTACACCAGAATCTACGATAATAATATCAGAATTATGCATAACTACATACATATTCTTACCAACTTCCCCAAGTCCTCCAAGAGGAATAATTTTTGTATTCATTAAATTCTCCTTTCATAATTTTTTCTTCGTTAAATAAAATAAAACTAAATAAAATAAAAAATTTTAAAGAATAACCACTGCATAAAATTATACTACATAATTATAAAAAATGCAAATAGTAATTTTATGTTAGTTCGAGCCTGTAGTCTCTCACTATTTTTGAAGCCTGTAGTCTTCAAAAAGAAATTAATAGCCTAAGGTCTATTAATTTAATAATTTATATATATAAATCATTGACAATGTAATGAAATAAAAATATAATTAAAATGAAAGTGAAATATTTGAATGTAGGTAAGTGTAAATATATTAACTTAGGAGTTTAATAATGAATTATAAAATATTTAGTAATAGTATGAAGAAAACAAAATACCACCTGAAACATATAAAAAAATTTATAAAATTATTATTGAAAATTATGCTATTAGAGAAAAACTTAGTAAAGATGAACTGAAAAAAGTTAATACAATAACTGCATATAATAATTGGACTAATATGATTTTTACTACAAAAGATTACTTTATAGCAGTATTTTATGAGAATAAAAAAATTATTGGATTTATATCATTTATGTATGATAAAAAAGGGTTATGTTTATCAGAAGTTCAAATAAAAAAAGAATATCAATCAGCAAACAACAACCTTAAGAAAATGATAAATGTAGTGTTAGACAATTGCAATAAGGAAAAAAGTAAAAATGTCTATTTAACAATAAATCCAAGAAATGAAAAATCAAAAAATGCATTAACACACATTGGTTTTTATAATGCTGAAGGAAAGAACTATAAAATATCATACAACGATTTTGAAAAACGGGTAACTATGAATAATGTAAAATATTAAGAGGCAAAAAAAAATATGAGTAAAATTTATGAAAAATATCGTGATTTAATTACAAATCCATTTGATATAAAATATAAAAACATAGAAATTAAAGAAATTATAAGTTATCCACCAGCAGGAAATGATGTGGTTGAATGCTTATGCAAAATTGGCAAAGATGCAAGAAATGTTTTTATAAAAATCGAAAGAAGCAAAGTGTGTGATTTTGCTACTGAAATAAAAAACTTAAATTATCTAAAAAATAATAGTTATTATTCAAAAATACCAAACATATATGAAAGTGGCATTTATAATAATAAACAATATATAGTATTATCAAAGATAGAAGGAGAAAGACTATCAGATATACTAATCAAGAATGATAATTTAAGAAAGGAATTATTATATAAATATGGTCAAGAATTAGCAATAATTCATAGAATTCCAATTAGTAATCAGAAGATAGCTAAACAGAGAGCAATAAATAGTTACCCGAATAAAACAATGTATACAACATTATCAAAAGAAAACAATATAAAAGAATATATAAAGTTTCTTGAAGATAATGACTTTAAAAAAGAATTAACGACATTTATTCATGGGGATTTTCACTACGCAAATGTTTTATGGTTAAATAATGATATTAATGGTGTAATAGATTGGGAGTATAGTGGCATAGGACTACGAGAGCAAGATATAGCATGGGCTTGCACTCTAAGACCAGGACAAAAGTTTATGGATACCATGGAGGATATCCAAACATTTCTAAAGGGTTATTCTGAAAAAGAAAAGTTTGATATAGAAAAATTAAGGTGGTGCTTAATTAATAGTTATTGTCATTTTTATTTGATGAATGAGAATAATGAAGATTATAAAAATAAGCTACTAATTTTATTAAGAAATTGTATGGAAGAAAAAATATAAGGAGGAAAAATATGGAAAGAATATATAATAAATTAGTTAGAGATAATATTCCTAATATAATAAAGGAAAAAGGTGAAGAACCTATTACTAGAATATTATCAGATGAAGAGTATAAGAAAGAATTAGAAAAGAAATTAAATGAAGAATATCAAGAAGTACTAGAGGCAAGTGGTAGTGAAAGAGTAGAAGAATTGGCGGATATGCTTGAAGTAATAAAAGCACTAGGAGAATTAGAACATACCACTCTAGAAGAAATAATAAATATAGCCAATACTAAAAGTATTAAAAGAGGAGCATTTAAAGATAAAATATTCCTAGAGAAAGTAATAGATAATAAATAAGAAAGTAGTACCATAAAAAATAGGTACTATTTTTTACATAAAACTAGAACTATTTTTACATAAAACTAAAACATAATTGACAAAAATATTACCAAATAGTATAATATCGGCAAAGAGGGAAAATATGGAGAATAACCAAATTAGTTTAAATATCTATGATTATATAGTTAGTAAAAACCATGATGCAAAAGATAGAATTGCAATAGATTATTTAGGAAGAAAATATACATTTAAGGAACTTTTAGACAATATGAATATAGTTATGCAATCATTAAGTGAATATGGAATAAAAAAAGGAGATAGCATAATGGCTCTTACCCTTGCCACACCAGAGTTCATATTTTTAATGTATGGAGCGGCAAAAATGGGAATAACATTAAATATATTAAATCCATTCAATGATGAAAACTATGATAGTATTATTGCAAGGTTGAATCCAAAATTATTATTTTGTTATGATAGATTTTATACTAAAATACTTGGAAAAATTGATAATAAAAAAATAGTAATAACATCACCATTTGATTCTCTTCCATTAGCAATGAAATTAACAGGTAAAATTCAAAAACTAAGTACTAATAAAGAATGTATTACATATAGTGAATTTATATCTAAAGGCAAAAAAAGGGCAAAAAAGATAGAGGAAGATACTGCCGATATTTCAAATAAAAAAATAATTGAAATAGGAACAGGTGGCTCAACAGGTATTCCAAAGCAAGTTGGAATAAGTAATGAAATGTTAAATAATGTAGTTTATCAGCATGAAATTATGAATAAATACAGTGTTTTTGATGTTAGTTTTAATGACAATGAGACATTCCTAGATATTATACCCCCACATTTAGCATATGGTATTTGTGATATACATTTAGCTTTATCATTAAAATTAAAATTATGCCTAGAACCAAATCCAGAGCCAAAGTTATTCGTAAAACAATTAAAAAAGTATAGACCAAATCATGTACTTGCAGGACCTGTACATTGGAAACAATTAATTGCTTATGATAAAAAAATAGACCTATCATATATAAAGAGTGCTGTGGCGGGTGGAGAGCATTTAGAATGCGACGATGAAATAAAAACGAATCAAAAACTAAAAGAAAGTGGTTCAAAGGTAACTGTTAGAGAAGGCGTAGGACTTACTGAGATATGCGGTGTAGGAACATATAATTCAACTGGTGATTTATTTACAGTAGGTAGACCACTTCCTGAATACCAAGTTGGAATATTTAAGGTTGATATAAATAAAGAATATAATGATAATACACACACTGCAGACGAGTTATGTAGAGTGTATTACCAAAAGGATAAAAATGGTGAATTAAAAATAGTATCCACTGGTATGAATAATAGTTTTACAACTGGTGAAATATGTTATCAATTACCAATAAAAATTTTAGGGTATGTAGGAGAAGAACATAAAGAAGAAAACGATTTATTAATTAGACTTCATGATGATGGAAAATATTGGATACATACTGGCGATATTGGGTATATAAGAGAAGACAGAAACCTTGTGATAACAGATAGAATTAAAAGAATATTTAATAGATATGGTTGGAAAGTATATCCAAATCATATAACTAAAATTGTTACTGATAGTGGCCTTGTAAAAGAATGCGTTGTAGTAAAAAGAGAAAGTCTAGTAAAGGGAGAGAGTTATGTACCAATTTTATATGCAGTATTAAAAGAAAACACAATTGAAAATAGACAAAGACTATTAGAATGGTGTAACAAAAAAGTTATAGGTAACTCAAGCCTATATGATATAATTTTTGTAGATGAGCTACCAAAAACAGGTGCAGGTAAAATAGATTTTACTAGAGTAGAGAATTATGATAAGAATCACAATGAACCGGTAGTTCAAGATAATAATGAAAAAAATAAATGCAAAAAAATAAAAATTGGTAAAAAGTAAGACATAATTGCTAAAAATGTGTACTTACTTTTTATTATGTGCTATAATTTACAATAGAGGTGAACATATGAAAAGTACAATATTCTTTTCAATATCAGCAATAATTTATATATTGCTATTACTAATAGTATTCTTTAGTAAAAAATATTATAAAACATTAGAAAATAAAATATACTCATTATTAATAATAACATCTTTTTTTGGCTTAGTTATAGAATTATTAGGAGTTTTTATTTTAAACAACACAAATGAAGTTTTATCATTTATTCAAATGAAATTGTACCAGATATATTTATTAACATGGATTGGACTATTTACTTTGTATACAATTGCAAGTACCAAAAGAAATAATAAAGAAAATGAAGTATCACCAATAGTAATTTTATTTTACATAATAAGTGTAATTATAATATTTATATTACCAACAAAGTTATATAACAATAACAATTCTGTATACACCTATGGTGCTAGTATAAATTATCTTTATTTTTATTCTTTAGGATGTATAATTATTATAGTATATAAATTATTATCTAACATAAGAAAGATGTTTTATAAGAAATATTTGCCAATGTCAATATTCCTTTTACTAGGAGTAATAACAATGATAATACAATCAAAAAATCCATCCCTATTATTAATGTCGTCAACAGAAGCATTTATAACATTTTTAATGTATTTTACTATAGAAAATCCTGATATTAAATTAATGGAAGAGTTAGAATACTCAAAGAGAGTTGCTGAAAAATCTAAAAGTGAAACTATCAACACTTTGAATAATATAAAAAATGAACTAGACGAACCATTAAATCAAATAGTAAATTTTAATGATAAAAAAATAATAACATCCACTAAAGAAGAATTAATTAAAGAAGTCAAAAATTTAAGAATATTCACCACAAGCTTTGCTGATAGAGTATTTAGTCTAATAGAATTAGGAAAAGTTAACGGCGGTGATTATATGCTGAATGAAGAAATGTATAATACCTATGGAATGATAAATGAATTAGAAAAAATGCTAAAAATAAGCAATGATAAAGTAAGATATAATTTTGATGTTAGCGATGATATTAATAAAGTATTATATGGTGATAAAAACAAAATAAAACAATTATTATTATATATAAATGACTATATTTTGGAAAGAACTAAAAGCAAAACGATGAATATTAAAGTATCCAATTTATCTGTTGGCAATTTATGCAGATTAAAGTTCAGTTATTTTATAGACTTATCATTTGAAAAGTATTTAATTAAAGATAAAAAAGAAATATATATAAAAGAAGAAAAAGATGACTTTGATTATAGAGTAATATTAAGTATGTTAAGATTATTAGAGGGAAAAATAAACATTAAAAAAGAAAATATCATAAGTATTACAATAACAATAGATCAAAAAATCAAAAGTGAATATGATGTAAATAATTATATTAGCTCTCAAGATAACTATGTTAATAATCAAATTAAGTACACAGGAAAAAAGATAATTATTTTTAATGATAGTTTTGAAGAAAACCAAAAAATTATTGAATTATTAAAGAAATACAATTTAGAAATAAGTTTATGTGATAATATAGAAAAATTAAATAAATTAATCACTGAAAATAATTACGATCTTGTTCTGGTAGATGATATGTTTTCTGAAAATAAAGTAATACCTAGAGAAGAAATGTTAAAACAATGTTCAACAAAAATAATTCAAAGAGTTAATGGTACAAGAATACCAGTAGTAATAATGGTAACAAAGAATAATAAATCATTAGAAAAAAAGTATCTTAAATATGGTTATGTGGATTACATAATTAAACCATTAATGGATAAAGATGTAAGTGTAATACTAAAAAAATATTTAAAGTAATAGATAAAAATTAAATAGTATGATAGAATACTATCAAGAGGTGAAGATAGTATGAAGTATATACTTATGAATAAAAATACTAAAGTCTTATCAGCGAATTATCAGCCTTCGCTAGGAGTATTTACTGATATCTATGATATTTATAACATAGATTTTGCTCCAGTAATATTAAAGAATGTTTATAATAAAGAAAAAGACTTAAAAGTAATACTATCTAATTGGTTTAAATGTAGAGGTATTCCATTATGGAGAGATGATTTAGCTCTATTACTAGCTAATTAAATATCTCTGCTCCAGCATAATTATTAGATAAAGCATTTGGTTTATCATTATTTGATCAGTATTGGATTAAACCATATGATTCAAAAATAGAATATAAAGATATTAATTTCTTTGAACATGATTTTAATGATGCTGAATTTACTGATGCTACCTTTTCTAATAGTACTGAGACAAATACTAAAATAAGTTTAATTTCACCAAATAATACGACAGATGGTAGATTAAAAAAGACTTGGATAATTGAAGCAGGTAAAAGATATCTATTAAAGGGTGGTTATAAAAATGAAGTATTACAACCATTTAATGAAGTATTAGCAGCAATGATTAGTAGTCGTTTAGGATTTAATCATGTTACCTATACATTAGAGGTAATTAAAGATAAAGTAGTATCAAAATGCGAAAGCTTTATAAATGAGAACACTGAATTAATATCAGCATATCAAATACTATATAATAATTGTGATAAAGATGATGCATATGAAACATATATTAGTTTACTTGAAAAACATGAAATAAAAGATCCCAGAAGTTCTTTAGAAGATATGTTTATATTAGATTACATAATGTTAAATGAAGATAGACACCTTAATAATTTTGGCATTATTAGAGATTTTAAAACACTAAATTGGATTAGCACTGCACAAATATTTGATACAGGTGAATCTTTAAATATAATAGATTACAGCGATGAAGAAGTAATAATAAATGGTGATGGAAGATTCTTTTATAATATTAGTAATTTTGATAATATACTTGATAATATTAAAGATTTAAAAAAATATGATTTAAATAAATTAGATGGAATATGTGAAGAGTTTGATGAACTATTACATAAATATCAACATATTACTAAAATGACTGATAGAAGAATAAACAAAATATGTACTTTACTTTTTAGTAGAATAAATAAACTAAAAAAGAAGATAGAAGCAAAATAATAAAAAAACACTTGTATTTACTTATAAAACTATGTTATAATATAGGTGTCTTGAGAAAGAGTGGCATAAAAATCCACTCTTTTATATATATTTGATGGAGGAAATATGCATATTGAAGATGAAATAAGAAACCTACTTGAAAAAGAAGTAGAAAAAAAAGATGTAAGAATAGATAGCATTAAACTAGAGAAAGAAGATAATAATCTATTCTTAAGAATAGTAATCGACAGTGATGAAATAATAGATGTTGATAAATGTGTAGAAGTAACAAATATTATTAATCCATTACTAGATGAAAAAGATTTAATTAAGGAGTCATACATTTTAGATGTATCCACTAAAGAGAAGGGAAGATAAAAATGAATAGTAAGCAAATGAAAGAGTTTATGAAAGCTCTAGAGTCTATTGTGGAAGAAAAGAAAGTAGACAAAAATATAGTTATTGAATCTATGGAACAAGCAATGGCAGCAGCTTATAAAAAAGAAACAGGTATGCCTAATGTAACTGCTAAAGTAGATCCAGTAACTGGAGATATTAGATTATATTCTAATAGAACTGTAGTAGAAGAAGTAACTAATGAAGAAACAGAAATATCATTAGAGGATGCTCAAAAATTAGTAGAGGGTATCGAACTAGGCGAAGTAATTATAGGTAATGAACTTCAAATACCTACAAACTTTGGTAGAGTAGCCGCAGGTACAGCAAAGCAAATCGTTGTTCAAAGAATTAAAGAGGCAGAAAAGCAAAGTATTTCCGAAGAGTTCCAAGATAAAGAAGGAGAACTAATGGTTGGAACATTATCTCGTGAAGATCAAAATAATTACTTTGTTGATTTAGGAAGATGTAGTGGTATCTTACCAAAAGATCAAATAATACCAGGTGAAAAATTAGAGATGGGTTCTTCAGTAAAGGTTTATGTATCTAAATTAGAGATAGGACCTAAAGGACCATTTATAATGTTATCAAGAAGTCATTATGGTTTTGTTAAAAGATTATTAGAAATTGAAATACCAGAATTATCTGATGGTACAATTATGTTATACTCAGTAGCTAGAGATGCTGGAAATAGAAGCAAGATTGCAGTTTATACTGAATATACAAATGTTGATCCAATAGGAGCGGTAATTGGTGAAAAAGGAAGAAGAATAGCCAATGTATTAAAAGAACTTAGTGGTGAAAAAATAGATGTGATCTTATATGATAAAGATCCTGTTAAGTTTATAGCAAATGCTTTAAGTCCTGCAAAAGATGTTAAAGTATCAATTAAAGATGAAACTAAGAAAGAAGCCTTAGCCCTAGTAAATGATAAGAACTTATCATTAGCTATTGGTAAAAAAGGACAAAACGTTAAATTAGCTTCTCGTCTTACTCATTATAAGATTGAAGTTAAACCAGAGGAACAAGAAAATACTGAAACTACTGAAGAGACTTCAGTAGAAGAATAAGGTGATCATATGAAGAAGATTCCCCTTAGAAGATGTATAGTAACAAGAGAGCAGTTACCTAAGCAAGAATTACTTCGTATCGTTAGAGATAAAGAAGGAAAAGTAAGCGTAGATCAAACAGGAAAATTAGGAGGAAGAGGAGCATATATTAAAAAGGATATAGAAGTATTAAATACCGCTAAAAGCAAAAATATATTATCTCGTGTCCTTGAAGTAAATATTCCTGAAGAAGTATATCAAGAAATAGAAAATATAATAAAAAATCACTAGGAGGTGATACATATGATGAGTGTATCTGAATATGCATTAGATGTAGATAAAAGTGTCAGTGAAATACTTAATCTATGTAAAAAATTAGAGTTATCTATAAGTAATGAAGACGATATGTTATCTGATGATGATATCATTATGTTAGATAATGAATTGGCTTCACTTGAAAACGAAGAAGAAGTAGAAGATGAAGTACCAGAAGAGTCAGAAGAGGATGGAGACCTTGAAGAAGATTATGAAGAAGAACTAGATGATATAATTGAAGAAAAGAATGCTAGTAAAAAGAAAAAACAAAATAAAGTAGAAACTTCATCTAAAAATGACTATCGTGAAAAAAGAAAAGAAATGTATAAACATAAAGAAAAACTTCAGTCAAATGTTACTGAAGACGATGAAAATATTGTTTTATACAAAGACGGTATGACTGTATCAGAACTAGCTTCAGCACTAGGAGTATCAGCTACTGAAATAATAAAGAAATTAATGTCATTAGGTATGATGATGAACATTAATGCTTCATTAGATTTTGATACTGCCGAAATTCTAGTAGGAGATTATAGCAAAGAACTAAAGAAAGAAAGTACTAGAGATGAGATAAATTTTGAAGAGTTAGAAATAGTAGATAGAGAAGAAGACTTACAAGAAAGACCACCAGTAGTAACAATAATGGGTCATGTTGACCACGGTAAAACTACACTACTTGATACTATTAGAAAGACAAATGTTGCTTCTGGAGAAGCTGGTGGAATAACACAAGCAATAGGAGCTTATCAAATAGAATATAATGGTAAAAAAATAACCTTCATTGATACTCCAGGTCATGCAGCCTTTACTGAAATGCGTGCCAGAGGAGCATCTATTACTGATATCGTTATCATTATAGTAGCGGCAGATGATGGTGTAATGCCTCAAACAAAAGAAGCAATAGACCATGCTAAAGCAGCAGGGGTTCCAATTATCGTAGCGGTTAATAAAATAGATAAACCAACTGCTAATGTGGAAAGAGTATTAACTGAAATGTCTGCAAATGGTATTCAGCCTGAAGCTTGGGGTGGAGATACTATGTTTGTAAATATCTCTGCAGTAACAGGCGAAGGAATAGATGACTTACTAGATAGAATACTATTACTTAGTGAAATGGCTGAATTAAAAGCCAATCCAAATCGTTATGCTATCGGAACAGTTATTGAATCAAAAATAGATAAAAACTCTGGAGTAATAACAAATATATTAATTCAAAATGGTACCTTAAGACTAGGAGATCCAATCGTAATAGGAACATCTGCTGGTAAAGTTAGAACACTAACAAATGATAGAGGAGAGTCACTAGTAGAGGCTCTTCCATCAATGCCTGTATCAATAACTGGTCTATCTGAAAGCCCATCAGCAGGAGATAAATTTATGGCTTTTGAAAGTGAAAAGAAAGCTAAAAAAGTTGCAGAGCAAAGAAAAGAAATCGAAAAAGAAAAAAGAAATAAACCTAAAGGAGCAATATCTTTAAACGATTTATTTAGCAGAAAAGAAGCTGGCGAAAAAGAAATCAACATTATCTTAAAAGCAGATGTTAAAGGTAGCGAAGAAGCTGTAAAGAATTCACTATTAAAGTTAGATGTTGAAGGTATGAAGATAAATGTTATCAGAAGTGGTATTGGTGCCATATCAGAAAGTGATGTTGTATTAGCGGAAGCATCAAATGCTATCATCATAGGCTTTAATATTAGACCAGATCACAAGATAACTGAAATAGCTAAAGATAAAGGAATTGATATTAGATTATACGATATTATCTACAAAGTAGTCGAAGAAATGGAAGCAGCCCTTAAAGGAAAACTAGAGCCAGAATATGAAGAAAAAGTACTAGGAGAAGCCGAAGTTAGAAAACTATTTAAATTCTCTAAAGTAGGTACTATTGCCGGTTCTTATGTAACATCAGGAGTAATAAAAAGAGGAGCCAAAGCCAGAGTAATAAGAGATGGCGTTGTTGTAATAGATAGTACTATAGGTAGTTTAGCAAGAGAAAAAGATCAAGCTAAAGAAGTAAAACAAGGACTAGAGTGTGGAATAACTATTGAAAACTTTAATGATATTAAAGAAAAAGATATAATTGAAGCATATGAACTAGTGGAAATAAAAAGATAGGTGAATGTTAAAATGAAAGAAAACCCCAACACACTTTATAGAAAAAACTTTAATCAAACAAGATGTAATACTCCAACAAGAAAAAGAATAAGTGAAGTTGAAAGTAGAATAGCAGAGTGGGATAAGCATCATGCAGGAATTGCACAATCAAACTTTGCTAAATATGGAACAGGAAAATTAGCTCCGGAGGGTACAGTAGCAAGATTATCTGGAGTTCCTTATCCTAAATTAAAAAATATAAGTTCTGGAGATATTAAAAGCTTTTATTATGGTTATTATGATAGAGGAAATACCAATATTAGAATACTAATAGAGACAGGTAGCACAAGCATCCCATTACTTACAGACAACATAACAAAAGTATATCAAGAAATAAACAAAACATTCGGACTAAAGAGAAAAGAAATGCCTTATGAAGAATTAGATGAAGAAACCAAATACAATGAGATATTAAGAGTAATAGGTTTTAATGATGGTAAAAATTCAGAAATAGCTTTTGATAGTTTAAATGAAGTGATAAGAAATTGTATTCCATATAGAGAGGGATATGAACTAGGAAAACATCTTAGAGAAGATATAGACTATCAAAATATGGCTTCAAAAGGCATGAGGAGGTAAATTATGGGAGATTATGAACGTACTGCTAGTGAAAGAAGAGGATCAAAAAGGCTATATACAGCAAAAGAAAATGCAGCGATAAGATCGTCAAAAGTTATGTCTACATTAAGTGATGATGCAGCAGCATCAAGAACTAAAGAAAGAATAGAAGCCTATGGCAATAGTGCTCTATATAGAAATATAGGCTCTGATGATAGGATAAATGGTAAAGTATACAATAACACTGGAAATAATGATTCTGAAATAAAATCATACGCTGCGGGTTACTACATAAATGGTGAAAAAAGAGTACTAGCAAAATTAGATAAATTAACAAAAGAAGAATCTATAGCATTAGGAGAATATGAATATAGCATCTTAGGAATACCAGTAGATAATTTAAATTTATTAAAAAAGAATGATGACTATATGACAGGATATATGAGTGCAATGTTAATGAATAATAATAGTAAAAAACATAGATAGGAGATTAATATGGAAAAAATAAGTAAAAATATTGATAGTATAGCAAGTGAAGAGCGTTTTAAAAGATCATTAAGAAATAAAGAAGCTCGTAGATTATCAGGGCCTGAAAAGACCTTTGCATCCATGATAAATACTGCAGGAAGAAAAGCCTATTTTGATGAATACTTTTATGGTATACCATTAGAAGATCAAGAATTACCTCAAATTGAGGGGATTTCAGATATAAAAGCAACCCAAACTTTCCAAGAAGGATATCAAAGAGGAGCCTTTCTTGTAAGCGTAGGAAATGTACCAGAAGAATATCAAAATATAAATAATAGTAATAAACACAGATAGGAATGATATTATGAGTATAAAATTAGATAGATTAAATCATATTCTAACAGAAGAAATATCTAAAGTAATAAGTGAAGAAGTAAAAGATACTGATGTACAATTTGTTACCATAACAGCAGTAGATATTTCTAGTGATTTATCATATGCTAAAGTATATTTTACTAATTTAATAGATAAAGATAGAGAAAAAGTAACTAAAGCATTAAATAATGCTAGTTCCTTTATTCGTGGTAAATTATTTGGTAGAGTAGAAATAAGAAAGATGCCAGAATTAACATTCGTATATGATGAGTCAATTGAATATGGAAATAAGATTGAAAAGATAATTGAAGAAATAAAGGAAGATGGTGAGTAATGAACAATATTATTAGCGAAATTAAAGTAAGCAATAATATTGTTTTACTTTGTCATAATAATCCTGATGGTGATGCTGTAGGTAGTACTATAGCCATGTATATACTATTAAAAAGATTAGGTAAAGAAGTAGATATCGTCCTAGATACTCTGCCTAAAAGATTTAACTTTCTAAAAGAGTATCAAGATATCAAGAAAGAAAGTACTAAGAAATATGATACAGCAGTTATACTAGATACTGGAAGTATTGACAGAGTAAATAGTGCCTATTTACTTGATACTGTGTCAAAGAAACTAGTAATTGACCACCATATGACAAATACTATGTATGGAGATGTAAACCTAGTAGAGGACTATCCTGCTTGCTGCGAGATAATATATAATTTAATAAAAGAAATGAATGTTAGTATTGATGAAGATTTGGCTCTTCCTCTAGCAGTGGGATTACTAACAGATACTGGCGGTTTTGCTCATAAGAATGTTCTGCCAAGTACTTTTACTATGGCCGCCGAACTATCTTCACTAGTAGATCTTTCAGACATATATAAGAAAGTACTAAGAACTATTACCATAAACCAGTTTAATATCAAGAAGAAAGCCCTAGATAATCTAGAACTATATAATAATAATGCCCTAGCAGTTTCTTTCATAACTTCCGAAGATATGGAAAAGTATAATGTTGATGAAGACGAATGTGGTATTCTCGTAGGTATTCCTCTTGAAATAGATACCGTTGAAGTATCAATATTCTTAAGAAAATACCCTAATCAAACTAGAGTATCATTTCGTAGTAATCATATTGATGTAGGTAGAATAGCCTCTATCTTTGGAGGAGGAGGCCACGTAAATGCCGCTGGTATAACAACTGCTATGCCTTATGAAGATCTAAAAGAAAAGTTAATAATAGAAGTAGGTAAGAGTATAAATGAATGGAATAATTGTCATAGATAAACCTAAAGACTATACCAGTAGAGATATAGTAAACATAGTATCAAAAAAATTAAATACCAAAAAAGTAGGTCATACAGGAACATTGGACCCACTAGCAACAGGTGTATTAGTACTCCCCATAGGTAGAGCTCTTAAAGTATCTGAACTCCTAACTAGTAATACCAAAGAGTACATCGCCGAAGTAATACTAGGCTATGAAACAGATATGTTAGATATAACTGGAACAGAAATCAAAAGAAATATACCCAGTGTAACTAAAGAAGAACTACTAAAAGTATTAAAAAGTTACATAGGTAAATATAACCAAGAAGTACCTCTTTATTCAGCAGTCAAAGTAGGAGGAAGAAAACTATATGAGTATGCCCGCAGTGGCACCACAGTAATTCCTCCAAGTAAAGAAGTAGAAGTATACTCTCTAGAATTAATAAGTGACTTAAAACATATAAATGGTGCAGTAGAGTTTACTATTAGATGTGAAGTAAGTAAAGGAACATATATAAGAAGTTTAATTAGAGATATAGCCTATAGTTTAAATACCTATGGTACTATGAAAAATCTAATAAGAACAAGACAGGGAATATTTACTCTAAAAGATGCTTATACTCTAAAAGATATTGAAGAGAATAACTATAAATTACTTAGTATTAAAGAGTGTCTACCCAATATAAAAACTACTGTAATAGAAGAGCCTCTCCTTACTAAAGTAAAAAATGGAATGGTACTAGATAAGTTTTTTAAAGAGAATATGTCCCTATTACTAGATAAAGAAGGAAAAGAAATAGCTATCTACATAGCAAGTGGAGATAATAAAGTAAAACCATATAAAATGATTGAGGTGTAGTATGAGTAGAATAAAAGTAATGAGTGAACTACTATCCAATAAAATAGCAGCAGGAGAAGTAGTAGAAAAAGTAGTATCAATAGTTAAGGAACTAGTGGAAAATTCTGTTGATGCCAAAAGTACTGAAATAAAAATAGACCTAAAAGAAGCCGGTCTAAGAGAAATAGTGGTTACTGATAATGGTATAGGTATGGATAAGGATGATGCTGTTTTAGCCTTTCAAAGACATGCCACTAGTAAACTATATACTGATGATGATCTATTTAACATAAACTCTCTAGGTTTCCGTGGTGAGGCCTTACCATCAATTGCTGCAGTATCCGAAGTTCTACTAAAAACATCACAAGGCGAAGTAGGAACAATTGTCCACATCAAAGGTGGAAAAATACTTGAAAATAAAAATGGTGATGCCAGAAAAGGAACACAAATAACAGTTACCAATATGTTCTATAATACCCCTGCCAGATTAAAACATCTATCCAGTCCTTATGCTGAACTAGCGGGAGTTACTGAATATGTAAATAAAATGGCTCTATCATATCCAAGTATTAAGTTTAGATTAACTAATGACGAAAAAGAACTATTAAATACCGATGGGTCTGGTAATTTACTTAAAGTAATAAAATCAATATATGGTTTAGAAATAACTAAAAAGATGCTTGCGATAAATGGTTCTAATGACGACTACGATGTATCAGGTTACATTTCCTTACCTGAAGTAAATAGAGCCTCAAGAAATCATATGACTGTCCTAGTAAATGGAAGAGTAATAAGAAATCAAGTACTAAATAAAGTAATAAATGATTCTTATTCATCCTTCAAAGAAGATACTAGATATCCAATCGTGGTAATTAAAATAGATACTGATCCATCATTAATTGATGTAAATATTCATCCTTCTAAACAAGATATTAAGTTTAGTAATTTTGAAGATTTAAAAACACTTATATCAACATTAATTGTGGATACAATAAAAACAAAATTATTAATACCAAAGATAGAAGTAAAAGAAGAACCACAATTAAAGTATGAAAATCTAGCATTAAATTTAGATCGAAATATCATAAATGAACCAAGTGAAGTAAATCCTGATAAAGAAAGATTAACTAATTTAATTAACTTTAACTATGAACAAAATAATGAATATGATACTGAAGAGGAAGAAAAATATATTGAAGAAAGACCTAAAGACACACTTCCTGAATTATATCCTATTGGACTAGCCTTAGGTACATATATAGTATGTGAAAATGAAAAAGGAATCTATCTAATAGACCAGCATGCTGCTGAAGAAAGAATTAATTATGAGAGAAATTCTTATTTACTTGCCCATCCCAGTGGTAATACCATAACGCCTCTTATACCTATCATAATTGAACTACCTAATAATGAATTTATAAAAGTAAAAGAAAATATTGATATTTTAGATAGTTTAAATATCAAAGTAGAAGAGTTTGGTAGTAATTCATATCGTATTATATCACATCCTACTTGGTTTACTAAGGGTAGAGAAAAAGAGATAATATCTAAAATATTTGAAGATATAACAAATAAAGGTAAAGAATTTAGTTTAGCTAAGTTTAATGATAATTTAGCTAAATTAGTAAGTTGTAAAATGAGTATTAAGGCTAATACTAGAATAACTAAAGAAGCCCAAGAAGAGATAATTAATAAACTTAGAAGGTGTAATAATCCATTTAATTGTCCTCATGGAAGACCTACTATAATACATTTTACTACTTATGAAATAGAAAGAATGTTTAAAAGAGTAGTATAAGTAAGAGCCTAGGTCTCTTACTTACATAAAAAGCCTAAGGTCTTTTTATGTTAATTTAGAGCCTATTATATAGTCTCTAAATTAAAAAATATTTATATTGTAAAGAAGGTAATATATATGAATATAGATTTTGATAGAATAGAAAAAATTTATGGTAGTAGTATAATTAATTCTATTTACTTATTAAAAGATGATGTGATAGATAACATTAAGTATTTTATATCATTAGGTTTTGAAGATACTGAAGATATTTTTGAAAGGCAAGTACTAATATTTATTTGTCCAAAAGAAGAATTTAGAGTAAAAATAAACAATTTAATAAAAAAATTAGGAAATAACTATATAGAAGAAATAGAAAATGATATTTCACTATTAGATGAACTTTTATAGGAGGTAATTATGATTGAAGCTTATACATTAGAAAGTTTGTTAAAAAAATATGGTATAGATGCTACAAAAGTTATTAATAAAAATAATAACATACTAGAATATGGTGAATATCAAGATATAGATAAAACTCTAAATTATTTGGTAAAAGAATTACACATTAATGCTAGAAATATAGAAAAATGTCCTAGTATTATGTATAAGGCTGTTAATAACATCAAAGAAAACTATGAATTTTTAATAACAACAAAAATAAATACAGGCAATATAGAAACAACATTGCACATATTAAATACTAATCCCAAAAATTTAAAAGAAACATATAATTATGTATTAAATAACTATGGTATAGAATATATAAATAGAATAACATCAATACTAAGTACTTCTATTGATAGAATAAAACAAATAGAAGGACTGTTTAACGATAAATCATTAGTAATATCAGCAGCCATATCAAGAAATAGTATGGATGAAATAAAAAGGATAATTAAAGTATGCAATAAAAATAATATACCAATCACCAGTAGTGTATTTAAGAAAACATCTGAAGAAATAGAAAGAATAATTAAAGTATGCAGAGAAAATAATATACCAATTACCGGTAGCGTATTTCATAAAACGGCAGAAGAGATAGAAAAAATAATTAAAGTATGTAAAGAAAATAATATATCAATCACCGGTAGTGTATTTCATAAAACGGCAGAAGAGATAGAAAAAATAATTGAAGTATGTAGAAAAAATAATATACCAATCACTAGTAGTGTATTTCATAAAACAGCTGAAGATATAGAAAAAATAATTAAAGTGTGTAAAAAAAATAATATACCGGTAACCGGTAATGTATTTTTAAAGACAGCCGAAGAGATAGAAAATATAATTAAAGTGTGTAGAGAAAATAATATACCAATCACTGGTAGTGTATTTTTAAAGACATCCGAAGAGATAGAAAAAATAATTAAAGTATGTAAAGAAAATAATATACCAATCACTGGTAACATATTTTTAAAGACATCAAAAGATATAAAAAAAATAATTAAAGTATGCATAGAGAATAATATACCAATCACCAGCAGTGTATTTTATAAAACAGCAGAAGATATAGAAAAAATAATTAAAGTATGCATAGAGAATAATATACCAATCACTGGTAGTGTATTTTTAAAGACATCCGAAGAGATAGAAAAAATAATTGAGGTATGTAGAGAAAATAATATATCAATCACCGGTAGTGTATTTTATAAAACCGCTGAAGAGGTAGAGAAAATAATTGAGGTATGTAAAAAGAATAATATACCAATCACTGGTAGCATATTTTTAAAGGCAACAGAAGAGATAGAAAAATCAATTAATTATATAAAAGAAAATTATGGACAAGCATATTTAACACCGTTAATTATTAATAAGAATGTAGAACATTTAAAAAATGTATTACCATATTTAGAATCACTAGGAGTATTACCATATGTAGTTAAAAGTGCTTCAATATTAACTTTAACACTTGATGAAATAAAAGAAAGAAAAGACTTTGTTGAATCAAATAATGATACTTTGGTCTTACAGAATGGAAGATTTAACAGTATTTTTGGTGTATCTAGAGCAAATTATAAAAAATTAACTAATAATAAAAACAGTATAACTAAATAGTAATATTTGACACTAAGTTGTACATGTGTTAGAATATATGGCACTAAGGAGTGATACTATGTCTTATGAAACAGATGCAATGAGAGCCTTAAGTGCTTCATTAAGAAATACAGAGGGATTAAAATATACTTTAAAAGAGTTTAATAGTAATATTAATGTACTTAAGGCACTTACTATAGAACTTGCTAAAGCTAATGAATTAAAGGAAATAGAATTAGGTATAAGAAGTAAAGAAGAGTATTCATATAAGACTAAGACAAGAATCAAATAATCTTGTCTTTTTATGTTATCTATGATATATTAATCTTACAAAAAGGAGTAATCTATGAATAAAGTAATTGTTATAACAGGACCTACTGCGGTAGGCAAAACCAAATTAAGTATAGAATTAGCTAAAAGATATAATGGTGAAATAATAAATGCTGATGCTGTTCAAGTATATAAAGGATTAGATATCGGAAGTGCTAAAGTAACTGAAGAAGAAAAAGAAGATATTCCTCATCATCTATTTGATATAAAAGAGGTAGATGAAGAATATACTATTTATCATTACCAAAAAGATTGTCGTAAATTAATCAAAGAAGTCCAGGGTAGAGGAAAAACTCCCATTCTAGTAGGAGGTACAGGTCTATATATAAAAGCAGCTCTCTATGATTATAAATTAACTGAAGAAAAAGAAACTAATACATATGATAATCTAACTGATGAAGAATTATATAATAAATTACTAGAAGTAGATAAAGATATAGTAATAGATAAAAATAATCGTCGCAGATTAATAAGAGCCCTTAATTACTATAAAGAAAATAATAAATCTATTAATACCAATACTACTAATAAATTACTATATGATGCTATATTTATCGGTTTAACAACCGATAGAAGAATATTATATGATAAAATAAATACAAGAGTGGATATTATGATTAAAGAAGGTTTACTTAATGAAGTAAAAGTTTTTTATGATAAGAATATCAGAACTAAACCATTACTTAATGCCATTGGTTATAGAGAAATATATTCATACTTTGATGGCAATATATCTCTTGAAGAAGCCATAGACAAAATAAAACAAAATTCAAGGCATTATGCCAAAAGGCAGTATACATTTTTTAATCACCAACTACCAGTAGTATGGTTTGAAACAGACTATAGTAATTTCAACAATACTGTTGAAAAAGTAATTAATTACATTGAGAATAATTAGTTAAAAATGATTTTCAAATAAAAATAATTATGATATAATTAATTTAGCATAACATAGGGAGTGTGCTTTATCAAAAAAATAGGAGGTGTAGTATGTCAAAGTTTTGTTCAAATTGTGGGAACGAAGTAGTAGATGAGGCAGTAATATGTCCAAAATGTGGTGTTTCAACTGGTCAAAATACAGCAGTAAGTAATAACAACAATGGTACTTCAAATGGAATGGCAACAGCAGGTTTCATATTATCGTTCTTTGTACCATTATTAGGTTTAATATTCTCAATACTAGGGCTTAAGAAAGTAAAAGAAACTAATACTGGTAAAGGTTTATCAACTGCGGGTATAATTATCTCATCTATTGCATTGTTCATTATATTAATTTCTGTTATTATATTTTCAGTTGCATTTACTGAAGCAATAGATGAATCTAATTATAGTAATGGATATTATTATAACTATTATGATTAATAAAAAATTAGATGTTCAATCATCTAATTTTATTCTTTTTCTATAAGAAACTTAGTTAAATTACTAGGTTCTTTTTCATTAACAATAATATCATAAATAAGATTAATAAAAAAGTTATTTATTATAATGACAATACGAACTTGCTCTACATAATTTACATTTTGGATTTTTTGTGCAAATTTCTGCATAGCCATCAGCGCAAAATTGCCAAAGTATATAATCTATCTCAGATAAACTTAGATTAGAATTATTAGACAATTTTTTTATAATTTCAACGGCCTCTTTTTCTTTAGCATTACTACAATTTGAAAATCCCAATCTATCACTGCCTAATATTCTACATATATGAACATCTGGCTTAATAGTATCAATGCCAACATTTCGTAAATATTCCATTGCCAATGGAAAACCGATTTGTTTAAGCTTATAACATCCACTTGAAATTTGCTTAGCAATAATGTGTGGCTCATCTGAAGAAATATAATTATCTATAGTACCATATTTTGCTTCGATTTTTAATAATACATTAATGTTGTAATTTAATGATTGCATTTGCTTTTTTATTGCTCTATTTCCACATTTAATTTGTTTGAGCCTAGATGTAAAGATATCGGGATCAGTATTTAATATATATTTATAATCAAAATCATGAAATATTTTTCTTATATTATTTTTATTATCAGATATACCTTTCCAAGGTCTTTGATTGCTGAGTAATGACCATATTAAGGCCTCGACATGTTCGTTAAAAGAGAAAACTTTACCATTTTTTCTTTCATTAATAGCAGTTGTAGTCTCAAGCTCAACAATTTTATAATTATTATCTTGCATACTTTTGAGAATGTCATCTAGTAAGTTTTTATTCATATATTTTTTGTATGATATATAGTCAATTATAAGAGAGTTTTTTATTGACTAGCATATTATCATATTCCTCCTTTTTTTGAATTTCTCTCTAACTTTGTATAATATACTTATGATAAATATGGATTGAATTTTAAATTCTTGAAGCATTTACTATTTTTATCATAGTTTAATGACAGTTTTCTCCTTAATTGTTCTTATAACAAGTGACAAGCAAATATGTTATAGATAAAAACTGTAGAACATATTCATTATTTAAAGTGCCTTATTATGTGTGTTCTTTTATGATTTATGTCTGGTATTGATATTATAAAGTGCTATATTGTCAATTATTCAAATATTGAAGTTATTAAGAGTTTTTTATTATTAATGGCAAATAAGTTTTTTTAATTCTGAAAATGAAGATTTTAATAAAAATAAAATTTCGTTGAGTTAGATCTGTAATAATTTTATTTACCATTTTTATGACAAATGTTTTAAATTGTATTTTATTAAATTCATTCAAATCTTTTTTTAAGAAAAAACATAAAATAATAAAATGGCTTTTATGCCTATTTATGAAGTATTATATTTAGGGTGTTATAAATTATTATGAATTATAATACTAAATTGTTTGAGATTAAATTTCTTTGTAACTTTCAAAAAAACTTAAAGATGTAAGGATCAAAGCAAAAAATTACATGATTAGTCTACATGATTAGTCTATATAATCAATACCATATAAATTATATCATACTACGCTATAATATGTAAATTAATAATTAAAAATTTATATTTTTATGTTACAATAATTAATTATTATTCACAATTTGGATGAAAAAATAGTAATTATCTTTTTAACCTTATTATACTACATTTATTTCAAATAAAAAGTAAGGTCTATCTTTTAATTTAAATATAGTTTATAATATAATTAGGATAGGTATTGTGAAATCAACAGAATATAATAAAAACTTTGAAAAAACATTATACTAATATATTGATACACATTATAATATTAACAGATACATAGACAAAACTAATAAAAGATAATTTATATAATATCGATGAAATGTATAACAAAAAGTATTGATTGAATTACTAATTATTATCATAATATTTTAGTCTAAAATGTAAACAATAACAACAATAATAGGAGGAAAATGTGGGAAAAATCGGGAATGTTTTAACAATGTTAAAAATATTGGAAAATGGCCAAAAATATACAGTTAAAGAATTGGCAGAAAGATTAGAAGTAAGTAAAAGAATGATAAAAATTTATAAAAGCGAACTAGAAAAGGCCGGTATATATATAGAAACTTTATATGGTCCATATGGTGGATACGTTTACAATCATAAAAACAACTACGATATAGAATTTAATTATAGTGATATAGATAATATTGAAAATATTTTAAACAAACTATCGCAGAAAGAAAAAAATAACATAAATATAACATTAGAAAAAATAAAAACATTGGTTATTTATTCAGTAGATGTAGATAAAAAAATAGCAGCAAATGATGAAGAAATAAAAAATAGATATACAATTCTATCGAATGCCATCATTAACAAAAAAAATGTAACGTTAATTTATCATAAAAAAAACAGAATATTTTTACCATATACATTTTCATTTTACAAAAATTTGATTTATACAACGGGTTTCTCTTATACTGATAATGACATAAGAACATTTAATTTAGCCGAAATAAAAGATTTAAAGAAATTTTAAGATGATACCATATATTTCACCATTATGTATTATAATATACATAAAGGAGGATGAAAATGAAAAAAATATATTTTGCAGCACCACTATTTAATGAGATGGAATTAAAAAGAAATAAAGAAATAACAAAAAAATTAAGAAGTTGGGGATATGATGTTTACTTGCCACAAGAAAGTGCGGGATTATCAGCAAAGATAATTGCTGCTGGTGGTGATATATATGAGGTTAGTAGAAAAATATTTCAATCTGATATAGAAGGAATTAAAAAATGTGATATTTTAATATTTTTTTTGGATGGAAGAGTTCCCGATGAAGGAGCCTGTGTAGAATTGGGAATGGCATATGCTTGGAATAAAATTTGTTTAGGATATAAAACAGATGATAGATGCTTGGATTTTACTGGTACGGATAATTTGTTTATTGAAGGTTGTATGAATTTTGAAATATCACATAATTTAAATGAATTAAAAAGCAAATTGGAATGCATAAAATGATTAATATTGTTTTTGAAGGGGCTCCGGGAGCAGGAAAAACCACTATTATAAATGAAGTAGTAAAAAAATTAAAAAGTTTTGGAATAAAAGTAGAAAATACAGTAGATATTGATCCAACAACTCCATTATATCCAATATTGCATAATATGAATTGTACGACACCATTAATAACAAGCAATATAGAGTTTAGTACAGTGCTATATGAAACATTTATTCAAACAGCGGATTATTTTTATATAAAAGAAAGAATATTGAAACAAAATAATGAAATAAATATATTTGATAGATTTTATTTTTCCATTTATGCATATCAAAAAGTATTATTAGAAAAAGAATATGGTTTATCATGCAAACCTCTTTTAAAAGATTTGATATCAATATTGAAATTTAATAACCTGAAGATTGATTTAGTTTTTTATTTTGTTGATGAAAAAAATGTTTATATAGAAAGAGCTCAAAAACGAGATAATATTAAATATTCAAAATATGAAATTGAAACATTGAAACTTTTTGAAAAAGAACTTGAAAAGATTATTATGCATCAGCCCGATTATAAAGTGATAAAAATATTCAATGAAAATAAAGATATTGTAGTAGCAAATATCGTGAATGAAGTTATAAGTATTTATAAAGGTAAAGGAAAGTAATAATGTTTGTAATCATAAGCGGCGTGTCGGGCACTGGCAAAACAACACTAATAAATGAAGTGTTAAATAATAATAATAATTTTGAATATCCAAGATGTGTTACCACTAGACCAAAGAGAACAACAGATAGAGATGATAGATATATATTTACATCTTTGACAGATTTTAAAAACTATATATTAAGTGATGAATTATTAGAGTATCAGCTATATAAAAATAATTATTATGGTACTTTAAAAGAAAGTTATTACCAAATACAAAATAATAACAAAACAGCAATTACTGATATGGGATATGAAGGTATAATAAGCTTAAAGTCAAAAATAGACAATGTTATAAATATTCTGATTGATACCGATTTAAATCTGGTTGCTGATAGAATGATTCAACGCGGTGAGAGTATTGAAATAGTAAAAAAACGACTAGAGAATATAAAAAAAGAGTATGATGCATTACTTAGTATTTCAGACTATGTAATAAATAATAATTGTAGCATAAATAATACACTTCAAGAATTTACAAAGGTTTTAAAGAAAGGAAGAGTTATAAAATGAAATTAATTTTAGCAAGTACATCAAAATTAAAGAATGAAATATTAGATAAAGTGAGAATGAAACATGAAAGCATAAATAGCGATTTTGAGGAAAAGTCATCAAATAAAAATAATGTCTATAAATATGTTAAGGATTTATCATTTGGCAAAGCAAAAAGCGTAGAAGAAAAAGTTGGACAAGCAATTATACTAGGAATAGATACCATTGTTTATGCAAATGAAAAAATATTAGAAAAGCCAAAATCGTTAGAAGAGGCAAAACAAAATTTAAAAAGTTCCGCTGGAAAAACTACATCTGTAATCACTGGAATTACTTTGATTAATAAATATAATAATGAAATAGTACAAGATTTTCAAGAAACTAAAATTACTTTAAATAATATAAGCGATGAGGATATTGAATTTTATATAGAAAATGAACCAGGTGTTTTGTACGCATCAGGTTTTATTGTAGAAACAATAGTATCTAATTTTGTAAAAAGTATAGAAGGAAGTTTTTATAATATTTTAGGTGTACCAGTGGAAAAAATATATGAACATCTTACAAAATGGAATATACATCTTAAAGATTTAGAAAAAGAATAGTTGATATTTAAACTATTCTTTTTCTATAAGAAACTTAGTTAAATTACTAGGTTCTTTTTCATTAACAATAATATCATAAATAAGATTAATAATGGGCATCTTGATCTTTTTATTTCTAAGAAGTTTTTTTATAGAGTATAGTGTATATAATCCCTCTATTGTAGTATTCTTTATATAATTATTAATTTCCTCTTTACTTTTACCTTCACCTATTAACTTGCCTAAAGTATAATTTCTACTTTTAGTACTAGTACAAGTAAGCAATATATCACCAAATCCAGCAAATGATAAAATAGTTTTCTTATTACCACCTAATGCCTTAATCAAAGCTTTAATATCATGTAGAGATTCAGTAATAAACATAGTACTCGTAGATATTGGGTATCCCATACCATCAAGCATACCAGAAGCTATAGCAATAACATTTTTAATAGAGCCACATATTTCAGTACCAATAATATCTCTAGTATGTCTTATCTTAACATAATCATTAGCCATAGCTTTAGTAATAATATTTCTAGTATAATTACCTCTTGAAGCCAAACTAAATCCGATAGGTACCATGTTGATAATATCTTCAGCAAAAGTACCACCAGATATAACACCTATATTTAAAGTGTCAATGTTATTTCTAATAATATCATATAAAAATAAACAAGAGTTCTGTTCTATACCTTTTGAAGCAATACAAATAACTTGATTACTTTTAAAGTATTTATTTAATTCCTTTGAAGTGCTACCAACAAACTTCGCAGGTACTGCCACTACTATAATATCAGTATTAAGAACTACTTCTTTCATATCGGTAGAAATAATAATATCACTAGGAATATTATAATTTATTTTATCACTCTTTCTATTTTTAATTAACATATCTTTTTCATCTTCACTATTAGTCCACATCTTAATATTACATTTATTATTATAAAAAATACTAGCTAGAGCCATACCAAATGCTCCAGTACCTAAAATACTAATTTTCACTAATTATCATCTTCTTTCCTATTTCAATATCAAAATAATTACTTGGGGTTTCAAATACTTTTCTTACGTTCTTCTTTGGCAGTATTACTTTATTCTTACCTAAATCTTTATAATAATACAAAATATTATTATCTTTATCACACATAATAACATCTATATTTTCTTTCATAAAAAAAGTATGAATACTATTACATCTATCAAATAAAAGAGCTTTATCAATATTCTTAGTAAACATAAATCCCTTTAGTCTACTAAAAAAAGATTTACATTCATATAATACTATTTCTTTATCATTATATAATAGTCTCATTCTATCACCATAATCTAATTATATAAATAACTAAGTAAAAAAGCAAGTCCTTGATAAAAAAATATATTTATGGTAATATATATCTGGAGGAAATAAAATGAATAGAAAAGGATTTACTTTAATAGAATTGCTCGCAGTGATTGTTGTATTAGGACTAGTATTATTAATATCAGTACCAATAATTTCTGATGCTTACACCAAAAGTAAAATTAAGTCAGAAGAGGTATTTGTAGATAGACTTACGCAGGCAATTGATAGTTATGTTAAACTAAATAGCGATACAATAAATTTTAATGAAAATGGTACCGGAACAAAAACAGTAAATGAAAAAGATACTTATAATATTACTTATCAAATGGGAATTATAAAAATAGAAGCTATGATAGAAAATGAAACAAATAAAAATGGTGTTATAACACAGAAAGACTTTGTTAATGCTGGTAATAAAGATGCTACATGTAATACTACTGCTGAAGTAGAAGTATACAAAGACAGTGATTTTGTATACTGTTATAAAGTGCATAAAGATAGTTTAGGATGTCTTACAAAGGAGTATAAGTCTACTATTAAAGGAGATTATGCCATAGACACTTGTGAATGGAAGTAAAGAAAGTCAGGGATAATTATTATGATAATAATTTTAAGTATAATATTTATAATAATAGACCAAGCATCTAAATTAATAGTTATAAATACTCTAAGTAAGACAAAATCAGTTGAAGTAATAAAATCATTTTTCTATTTAACATATACAAATAACAATGGAGCAGCATTTAGTATACTAACAGGTAAAAGAGTGATTCTAATTATTGTAACCCTTATTGTTATAGGAATATTAATATATTATATAAGAAAAACAAAAGTAAAAGAAAATATAAATAAAATAGCATTATCCCTTGTAATAGGAGGTTCTATAGGTAATCTGATCGATAGAATAGTAAGAGGAGCAGTAGTAGACTTTCTAGATTTTAAAATATTTGGATATAATTATCCAATATTCAATCTAGCGGATACTTTCATAGTACTAGGAGTATTTCTCTTACTAATAAGCATGTTTAGAAAGGACAAAAATAATGATCGTAGACATAAATAATATCGGAAAAAGAATAGATAAATATCTTTGTGATAATACTGAATACACAAGAAGTAAAATACAAAAAATGATTGAAACGGGAAATATTTTAGTAAATGGAAATAAAGTAAAAGATAGTTATAAAGTAAAAGAAAATGACAATATAGAAATAACTGAGTTAATTGAAGAGACAGATATATTACCAGAAAATATACCATTAGATATCTATTACGAAGATGATGACTTAATTGTAGTAAATAAACCAAGTGGTATGGTAGTACATCCTGCTCCAGGTAACCGTGAAGGAACTCTTGTCAATGCCCTTTTATATCACACTAAAAATCTAAGTACTATTAATACTTTAATAAGACCGGGTATAGTTCATAGAATAGATGCTGATACTTCAGGATTGTTACTAGTGGCTAAGAATGATAGAGCACACAATATCCTCGCGGATGCTATTGCCAAGAAAGAAGTAGTAAGAGAGTATATAGCTCTTGTAGAGGGTATTATTAAGGAAGACACTGCTACTATTGATGCACCAATAGGAAGAGATGTTAATAATAGAAAGAAAATGTGTGTAACTAGTGAAAACTCCAAAGAGGCTATAACTCATTTTAGAGTGATAGAAAGACTAAACAACGCTACTTTAATTAGATGTAAACTAGAAACAGGAAGAACTCATCAAATAAGAGTACATCTAAATTATATAGGTCATCCTATCGTAAATGATCCAGTGTATGGTAAGAAAAAATTAATAGATGAAAAATTCGGTCAAATGCTTCATGCTGAAAAGATAGGCTTTGTTCACCCAACTACCAAAGAATATATGGAATTTACTGCTCCAGTACCAGATAGATTTAAAGAAATATTAGAAGAGTTCAGATAAAAACCATCCAAAAAGTAAAAAATTTAGTTAAAATAAAAGACAACAAATTGCATAAATGATATAATGACATTATCAACCACTTACTAAAGAAAAATATATTTATTTGAGCATATTATACTTAGGTATATATGCTCGTTTTTTATTAGATAAAAAATGAAAAGATGAAATTATAAATAGCGAAAATGTAGTCGCTACAAATTTTAAAGGAGGCGAATTCGATACATTTAAAAAAGGAAAGGGTAGTAATAAGTTTAAAATATGAGCACCTTATATTAAAATCCACTGAATAAAAATCTCTAAAAGTATTCATAATGAATATGAAAGGAGATTTTTTATTATGTCACGCCATAAAGTAGAAATTACTGGTGTGAATACTGCGAATATAAAAGTTTTAACAACTACTGAAACTATAGAATTATTTAAAAAGATGAAGGAGGGGGACCCATTTGCTAGAGATGACTTAATAAATGGTAATTTAAAACTAGTATTAAGTATCTTAAGAAAGTTTAATGGTAAAGTAGATAACCTAGATGATTTATTTCAAGTGGGGTGTCTAGGACTAGTAAAAGCCATTGACAATTTTGACACATCCTATGATGTAAAATTATCTACTTATGCCTGTCCTATGATTGAGGGAGAAATAAAAAGGTATTTAAGAGATAACAATAGTATTAGAATATCACGTAGTATTAAAGATTTAGCCTATAAAACCTTAAAACTAAAAGAAGAACTAGCAGTAGGTAGTAAAGAACCAACAAATGCTGAAATAGCCAAAATACTTAATGTAACAGAATATGATATTCGCGAGGCCCTAGATTCCCTAAGAGATCCAGTAAGTATGTATGAGCCAATATATAATGATGGAGGCGATACCATATATCTATATGATCAAATAGCAAATAAAGAAGAAGAATATGGACTTGATAGTAGGCTCGCTCTAGAAAGAGCCATGAATAACCTCAAAGATAGAGAAGTAAACATTCTAAATGAGCGTTTTATCATTGGAAAAACCCAAATGGAAATAGCAGAAGAACTCGGAATATCACAGGCCCAAATATCAAGAATAGAAAAAAATGCCATAAATAATTTAAAAAAACATATAAAATAGTTACAAAACCATCTAATGTATGATACAATTAACTAGGAGGGTTATGTAATGATTAAAGAAATACTAAACAAGTTTAATATCGAAGGTGAACTAATAAATATTACTGAGAATCATTCAGGAAACATAAACAAGACCTTTGTAGCAACATTCAAAAGAAAAGATGGAAGTGAAAGAAAATATTTAATTCAAAAAATAAATACCACAGTTTTTGCAGAACCATATAAATTAATGAAAAATATTGAAGGTGTAACTGCCTATTTAAAAAGACAAATGATAAAAAATGGAGATACTACCCATCAAGTACCTGAAGTAATAAAAACAAAAGATAACAAGTCACTATGCTATGTTAATGATGAAACAGGTACAAGAAAATATTATCGTATCTATGAGTTTATAGAAAATGCAGTATCATACGATCAATCACAAGATAAAGAAATAGTTTATAATACAGGTAAAGCCTTTGGAAATTTTCAAAGATTACTAGGAAACTATCCAATGTCTAAGCTCGAGGAGACCATCAAAGATTTCCACGATACCAAGAAAAGATATGATAAATTAATGGATGATATTAAGATAGATTCTGAAGGTAGAGTAGCCGAAGTAGCAAATGAAATAGTATTTATTCTTATGCGTGAAGATATTTGCTCATTAATAATGGATGACTTAGGTACTGAAGAAATACCATATCGTGTAACACATAATGATACTAAAGTAAATAATGTCATGATGAATAAAGATACTGGTGATTTTCTAGCGGTAATAGATTTAGATACCGTTATGCCAGGTAGTATGTTATTTGACTATGGTGATGGAATAAGATCAACAGCTTGTACTGCTAAAGAAGATGAACATGACTTATCTAAAGTAAAAATGGATTTAGACTTATTTAAGGCTTATACTGATGGATACTTAAGTGAAATGTCTGAAAGCTTAACTTATGAAGAACTATCCTTAATGGCAGAGTCAGTAAGAATAATGACATTAGAACTAGCTATAAGATTTTTAAATGACTATATAAATGGTGATACTTATTTCAAAACAGACTATGATAAACAAAACTTATATCGTACAAGGGCCCAAATAGCCTTAGTAAAGGATATTGAATCAAAATTAGATTTAATGGATAGCTATATTAAAGAGAGTTATAGTGAAAAATATAATGGAAAATATGCAAGGGTACTAAAAAGATAGTACTCTTTTTATATAAATAAACATATATTTTTATAGGTGATATAATGCGATTATCAGAATTACAAACAAAAGAAATAATAAATATGTCTACAGGTAAAAGACTAGGTTTAATAATAGATGTAATTGTAGATAATACTGGTTTAATAAAGTCGTTGATACTTGAAGAAAAAAAAGGCAAAAGATTCTCTAGAGAAGAGTATGAGTTAGATTGGAGTCAAATAGCCAAAATAGGAGATGACATAATTTTAGCTAAAGACAAAGTATAATAATTATGTTTACTAAGAGCCTATATAAATATAGTCTCTTTAGTGTTTATTTGAGCCAAATTATTGTCTCAAATAAAAATATCAGCCATATCAGTCTATAAAAGTCCTACCGCCATTTGATTAGTAATAAATAAATATAAAGAAAAGTATACTCAAAATACTTAAACTATGATACAATAAATATAGAAAAGGTGGTATAAATGAATAAAAAAGGATTTACATTAATAGAATTACTCGCAGTAATTGTAGTATTAGGAGTAGTACTACTATTAGCTATGCCTAGTATTTTAGATTCGATAAATGCCAGTAGAGACTCATCATATAAAATACTTATAGGTAATATTAAGACAGCCGCAGAGACATACTATCAAGAATGTGAGTATGGTGATTTAAGTGATAAAAACAAATATGGAAATTATGCTTGTACTATAGATAATAATACTATTAACACCACAATAGGAGCTCTTGCCAATACAGGCATATTAAAAGTATCCGCAGATGACTCGGGTTCCTTGATTGTTAAAGATCCAAGAGATACCACTAAAAATCTAAACAGTTGCGGGATACAAATAATAAAAAGTGTAGATAATAAATTTAAAGTAACATATCAAATAAAGGGTAGTACCCAAGATGGCTGCCCAACAACTGAATATTTACAATGAGGAAGTGACTAATATGCAGTTAATAGGAAATGGCTGGGATAATATCCTAAATGAAGAATATCAAAAAGATTATTTTAAGAAAATAGTATTATATATAAACAAAGCCTATAAAGAAAGACCTATCTTTCCTCCTAAAAATTACATACTAAGAGCCTTATCATTAACAGATTATAATGATGTAAAAGTAGTAATATTAGGACAGGATCCATATCATGGAGTAGGTGAAGCCAATGGACTAGCTTTTTCAGTAAATGATGGAATCAAATTACCACCATCACTTCAGAATATATACAAAGAATTAAATAGCGATTTAAATATACCAATAAGTACCAAAGGTGATTTAACATGTTGGGCTAAAGAAGGAGTATTACTTTTGAATACCGTTTTAACTGTAGAAAAAGATAAGCCTGCTTCACATAAAAATCTTGGGTGGGAAAACTTTACTGATGCTATCATAAAGAAAATAAATGAAAAAGATACTCCAGTAGTATTCATACTATGGGGTAACTTTGCCAAAAGTAAAAAGAACTTAATAACAAATCCGAAACATTTAATAATAGAATCATCTCATCCATCACCATTTTCTTGTAATTATGGTTTCTTTGGTAGTAGACCATTTTCTCGTACTAATAAATTCCTAAGAGAAAATAATATTAAAGAAATAGATTTCACAGTAAAATAAGCATAAATGAATTTAAATAGGATATCTTAATATTGGTGACAATATTATGTACTATTTAAATTCATTTTTATTATATGGACTATTAGGCTTCATTATGGAAAGTACACTATTTAAAATATCAGAACCATCAAGAGTAAGCGGAGTCTTGTATGGACCTATAACTCTAGTATATGGTCTTGGAGGAATAGCCCTAACATTAGCAGATAAATATATTTTAAGCAAAATAAAATGTAATAAAGTATTAAAAATAATATTATCTTTTATAATTTTAGCACTTATCTTAACCACAGTAGAATTTTTATCTGGCTATCTATGTAAATTAATATTCAATACAGAAATGTGGAATTATCATAACAAACCTTATCACATAGGAAAATATATTTGCCTTGAATATATACCATTATGGGGATTATTAGGAACATTAATTATCTATGTCTTAAAGCCATTTTTTGATAAAATAATAAAATTAATACCAAAGGAGGCTACATATTTATCATATCTAATAATGATCTTAGATATAATAATAACATTATTTACTAAATAAAAAAGACTATAATTTAAAATCATCATAGTCTTCATCACTCATATCTTTTCTATCAAAGAATAGTTTTTCTTTATATTTACAAAGCATAGCCACTATATTAGAAGGGAATTTCTTAATTAAAGTATTATATGTAGTAATATTATCATTATAGTAGTCAGTAGAATTATCTACTTTGGCATCAATATCTTTTATTTCCTTAATAATTTTTTTAATCTCATCACTCTTATCAATTTCAGGATAAGTACTTTTAAGTCCCTCTAACTCAATAGAAGCTTTTTTTAATATTCTATATAGTTCAAAATTACCAATTTTTCTACTTCTTAATTTAACTATATCGCCAAATATTTCTTCATCTTTATCTATATTACTCTTGACAATGGGAATGGCCCTATTGATTAAATCATATTTACTTCTAAGACAATTATCAATAATAGATTCAACTTCATTTATTCTTATAACATAGTCTTGAAACTTATTATATATAGTAGCATAAAAAATAATCATAGCACAAATAATAACAATTATAACCAAAATAATAATTAATAAACTTTCCATATTGTCACATCCTAAAAAAATTATATCAAAAAACTATATCTTTTTCAAGTGCTAATATGACAAAAAATAATACCGAAGTATTATTTTTAACTAAAATCTTTTATAAAATTAATAGGCTCATCAAAAGTAACAAAGTCTAGGTAAATCATAAGTACTAAATACCATTCCCCAGTATTAGGATTAGACATGATTACATGATCTCTACCAGACTGCTCTATAATACCTTCAAATACTCTATCTTGCCATAAAGTAGAACCAGGCACAGTAACATGAAGTTTTGCTTTCTTACCTCTATTCAATCTTAAAATATTTTCTATATATGATTGTTCAGAAGTAAGTGGATTAACCATAGTTTGCGTTTGTTCATAACTAGGAATAGATTGTTGATTAGGAACAGTATTGTTATTAAGTCCCACTCCAGGAAAAACAGGATTTTGATAATAACCACCATTATTCATATATTTTCACCTCTAATTAAATATATGATGTACATTTGACTATATAACTAAAAATAATGTCAAATAAAAGAATAAAAGTTTACAATAAACAAAAAACTTCTTATAATAAAAATGAGGTGATGTATAAATGAATACAAGAATAGGAATATCAAATAGACATGTTCATTTAACTAGAGAAGATGTAAATATTTTATTTGGCAATAATTACGAATTAACTAAAAGAAATGATTTAGACCAACCAGGTCAATATGCCGCTAATGAAACAGTAACACTAAAAACAGCCAAAAACATAAAAGAAGGAGTAAGGGTAGTAGGACCAATAAGAAGTTATACTCAGGTTGAAGTATTAAATTCTGATAAAGAATATTTTGGTATTAATCCTCCAGTAAGAAATTCTGACGATTTAGATAATTCTGAAGAAATAACAATAATAGGGCCAAAAGGACAAATAACAAGAAAAAATATATGTATAATTGCCAATAGACACATCCATATTAATACTAGAGATAAAGATAATTTCTATGAAGATGAAATAGTAAAAGTAAAAGTAGGAGATACTATTTTAGATAATGTTCATATCAAAATAGCGGATTCCTATGCTACATCTTTTCATATAAATAAAGATGATGCTATAAATCACCACATAGAAGATAGTATGATAGGAGTCATTATAAAGGAGGATTAATATGTTCTCTAATACCAAAAAAATATTAAAAAGAGCCAATAAAGAAGTAATTTTAAAAACAATTACTTCTCTTTTTATTCAAAGTCTAGCCTTAATAATACCAGTTTTTTGGAGTAAAACAGTAAATGAAGTAACTGATACCAATTATAAAGTAGGATATTATCTAATAATAATAACAACTCTTCTTACTATATTTTATTATTTTTGGTCATACCTAAATCAAAAAACATGGTTTAGACTATACAACAAACTATATAACGAATATACATTAGAAACAATATCAGAAACAAACAGCATAAACAGAATAAATTTAGGAGAATATACCAATATCTTGAATAATGATATAGATATAATATGTAATTTTTTTTGTAACTTAGTAACAAGAATACTTCAGGTAATAGAATTCTTTGTAATATATGCTTATTTTCTAAGCTTTAACTTCATAATATTTTCCATTACTGTCATAATATCAATATTAATGGTAATAGTATATTTTAAATCAGGTAAAAAAGTTCAAGATCTAAATATTAAGAGAAAAGCTACTTTAGACAGTAAAACGATAATGCTTCATAAATTATATTCCTCTCTAGCAAATAAAAAAAGCAATACCAATAGTATTATAAGTTTATTTACCAAAGATAATAAAGCCTATCTAAGAGCAAATTATAACTATAATGTCATAATACAAGGTATAATATTTATCGTACTAGGTATCATAGAATTATCAAAATACTTTATTATCTTTTATGCAGTATATTTAGTAAAAATGGGTATGATAGAAATAGGAACTATTCTCTTAATATATAGTTATTATGATAACATAATAAATAATTTCAATGTTCTAGGAACAATAACTGCCGATTATCAAAGTTTCATAGTATCATTAAAAAGACTAAATAAAATATCATCACTATCAAGTAGCGTTGCCAAATAAAAACTATTATGTTAAAATAATTTTGTGATTTATATGAAGAAATTATTAATAAAACTAATTAAAAAATATCAGAGTATACCTTTTAAATCTCATGATAGTTGTAAGTTTATTCCCACTTGCTCAAACTACATGATCGAAGCCTTAGAAACTCATGGTTTAATAAAAGGATTATATCTAGGGACAAAAAGACTATTAAAATGTAACACTTTTACTAAGAAGAAATACACTTACGATCCTGTTCCCAAAAAATAAAAAAGCGAACTACTAATAGTTCGGACAATTCATAATTGGCAGGGGATGAGAGAATCGAACTCCCAACAGTGGTTTTGGAGACCATTATTATACCATTTAACTAATCCCCTAATAATTGGTACAAATAGATAATACCATAAAAATAGTTAAAAGTAAACATTTTTAAACAAAATAATATTCAAATATGAATACCAGCTTCTATATAATAGATATGGCTGATATTTTATTTTTAGACCTAGGCTAAAAATAACACCCTAAGATTACAAGCTTAGGGTGAACACATAAATATTTATTTATATTCAATATTAATCATTTTAGCATGAACAGCAACTCTCTTAGTACCAGTATTATCACAAGTAGATAAAGTAAGTATTTTATCATCAGTAGTAACATCAATACCAAAGTCATACACACTTCTACCCCTTAAAGTGTTTAAAAATTTATCATAAGGTTCAGTTCTAAAATTAGTTTTAAGATAATATACTTCAGGTTCTATAGTATAAACAGAAAATACTTTCCATACAGTATTAGAAGTAGGAGTAGATATTTTAATATAATAATTATTACTATTATTAAGATATCCACTATAAAGCATATTAGGAATAGAACCAAACATTGTCTTATTATTCATATTATGCCCATATATTATAGTATTTCTACCAAAGTCTTTAAAATCAACTCTATAATCAGCAAAGACCCATCCTCCAGCATTACTTCTTTTATTAAAAGCATGACTCAAATAATAATCATTATCCTCTGCTTGTACGATAGGGTAATTAACCTTAGTACCATCAACCTTAATCCAACCAACAGTATCAGGATTCTTTTTTAATAATTCAGTAAAATTAACTTCCATAAATGGAACATTCATATAATCCCAATAATCATTTGGATAATAAACAGGAGCATTATTCTCACTTGTATTATCAGATGGCTTTTCGGGCTCAGGTTCAGGAACTGTCTGATTATTATTATCTTTATCTTCCTTTTCAATTATATCAGTAGAATTAATAATATCATTAGATAAATATTTGATTTTTAATCCTTGAACATACCATCTACTAATCAAAAAAACACAAACGAGGTAAATAGCAAAAGTAGTACCAACAATCGCAAATGATATTTTTTTATTTTGCTTAGATATTTTCTTCTTTTCTTTTTTACCAAATATATAAATAATCCCCAAAACAAAATACTTAGGAATCAAAGTAATAATATTGTATAAACCAATAAAGAAGTATTTAAAAAATTTAATAACAAATTTTATTAAAGAAACAATGCCTAAATAAAATATCTTAAAAAAATACATACTAAACACCTCCTATTTATTCTCATATTAATTATAACAGAAAAGAAAAAAAGTAACAAGTTATTGAATAAAAAAAAAATATATTGTATAATAAGGCTGAAACGAAGGTGTATAAACATGAATGACATAAAAGTTGGTGACAAACTAGAAATTCACTGCTACAAACACAATGGTAAAATAGATCGAATAAGTGGTGAAGCATTAGTTTTAGACGTAGCAGAAGATTATTTAGTATGTGCAAATAACAAAGTAAAGATAACGGAAAGCGATGGTAAAACTCATAGGACAAAAGAAACAGCAATATTATTTTTTTATAAAAACGAATGGTTTAATATATTAGCTCAGTTAAAAAAGTTTGGATTATTCTATTACTGCAATATAGCCACTCCATATATAATAGATGATAACGTTATCAAATATATTGATTATGACTTGGACCTAAGAGTATTTCCAAATGGTAGTTTTAAAGTACTAGATAGAAATGAATACAAATATCATAAAAAACAGATGCATTATTCTAACAGATTAGATTTTATATTAAAGTATGAATTAGGTAGTCTAATAGAAAGAGTAAGAATAAAAAAAGATCCATTTAATAAAAAAGCTATTGAAAAGTACTATGAAAAGTATTTAGAATTATTAAAAAAAGAGGATAAAACAGAAGAAAATAATATTAATTAGTCATAAAAATAAAAAAAAGTAAGAAAAAACAAAAAAACACTTTACAAAGTAAAAATAAAGTGATATGATACATAACGTTGAAACGAAAAAGGGTTTCAATGAAGTATCTTTGAAAATGATGTAAACTTTCTTAACGTTCAGTATATATTATATATGAGAAAGAATGTTAAGTTTTTATTTTTTCTTCATCAAAATTGCAAAAATGAAAAAAAATAAAAAAATTTTCAAAAAACACTTTACAAAGTAAAAATAAAGTGATATTATACATTACATGTGATGCAGAAAGAAGCGTTGCAAAATGTATCTTTGAAAAATAAAGTGGAAACATTTTAATGCTGTGGCATATAATAAAATAAAGATAGAAAGCATTGATTGATCACTTTTTATTTTGCTTAAAAAAAATTAAAAAAAGTGAAAAAAAGGTTGACAATGTCGAATATCTTTGGTATATTATTAATGCACTGCAAAAAAAGATGCAGATGAGAAAAAAGTTCTTTGAAAACTGAGCAAAATGTCAATTTTGAGTAGCTAGGAAATTATAACTTATTAATTATTAAAAATTAAATTTTTATTGAGAGTTTGATCCTGGCTCAGGATGAACGCTGGCGGCATGCCTAAGACATGCAAGTCGAACGAGATGGCCCAGTGAAGGTTGCGTGCTTGCACAAGACTGAATCTGGATCACCATCTAGTGGCAGACGGGTGAGTAACACGTGGGTGACCTACCTTTTCGTTGGGGATAACAGTTGGAAACGATTGCTAATACCGAATAAAATATAAGAGCCAATTTTATATTGAAAGGAGCCTTTAAAGCTTCGCGATTAGATGGGCCTGCGGCGTATTAACTTGTTGGTGAGGTAACGGCTCACCAAGGTAACGATGCGTAGCCGAACTGAGAGGTTGATCGGCCACACTGGGACTGAGACACGGCCCAGACTCCTACGGGAGACAGCAGTTAGGAATATTCGTCAATGGGGGAAACCCTGAACGAGCAATGCCGCGTGAGTGATGACGGTCCTTTGGATTGTAAAACTCTGTTGTATGGAAAAAATGACTAGGTTAGGAAATGAACCTAGTGTGATGGTACCATACCAGAAAGCCCCGGCTAACTACGTGCCAGCAGCCGCGGTAATACGTAGGGGGCAAGCGTTATCCGGATTTATTGGGCGTAAAGCGTGTGTAGGCGGTTTGTTAAGTTTAAGATTAAAGCCTGGGGCTCAACTCCAGTTCGTCTTAAAAACTGGCAGACTAGAGTACGGTAGAGGCAAACGGAATTTCTAGTGTAGCGGTGAAATGCGTAGATATTAGAAGGAACACCAGTGGCGAAAGCGGTTTGCTGGGCCGTTACTGACGCTGAGGCACGAAAGCGTGGGGAGCAAATAGGATTAGATACCCTAGTAGTCCACGCCGTAAACGATGAGTACTAAGTGTTGGGGTTTCCCAGTGCTGAAGCTAACGTATTAAGTACTCCGCCTGAGTAGTACGGTCGCAAGGCTGAAACTCAAAGGAATTGACGGGCACCCGCACAAGCGGTGGAGCATGCTGTTTAATTCGAAGCTACGCGAAGAACCTTACCTAGACTTGACATCCCTGGCAAAGCTATAGAAATATAGTGGAGGTTACCCAGGTGACAGGTGGTGCATGGTTGTCGTCAGCTCGTGTCGTGAGATGTTCGGTTAAGTCCGCTAACGAGCGCAACCCTTATCCTTAGTTGCTAACATTTAGTTGAGAACCCTAAGGAGACTGCCGGTGACAAACCGGAGGAAGGTGGGGATGACGTCAAATCATCATGCCCCTTACGTCTAGGGCTACAGGCGTGCTATAATGGCTGGTACAATGAGACGCAATACTGTGAAGTGGAGCAAATCTATAAAGCCAGTCTCAGTTCGGATTGAAGTCTGCAACTCGACTTCATGAAGCTAGAATCGCTAGTAATCCCAAATCAGAATGTTGGGGTGAATACGTTCCCGGGTGTTGTACACACCGCCCGTCATGCCATGAAAGTTTGTAATACCCGAATGTGGTAGCCTAACCTTTTAGGAGGGGGCCATTTAAGGTAGGACAAGTGATTGGGGTAAAGTCGTAACAAGGTATCCCTACGAGAACGTGGGGATGGATCACCTCCTTTCTATGGAGAAATAGAAAAACCGTATCTAGCTACTTGTATATTTTGCTTAGTTTTGAGAGAATTATTCTCTCATAATAGTTCTTTGAAAACTTGATAATGTGGTAGTCTTATTGTAGTCGCAATAAGACGATTAAGATTTTAAAAATCTCAATCAAATTAGGATAATAATTTTAATGGTGATTAAATTTGTAAGGGCGTATGGTGGATGCCTTGGCATTAGAAGCTGATGAAGGACGTGACTAACTACGATATGCTTCGGGGAGATGTACGTAATCTTTGATCCGGAGATTTCCGAATGGGGGAACCCACTAGTGGTAATGCACTAGTATCGTATAATGAAAACATAGTTATACAGAAAGCAACCCAGTGAACTGAAACATCTTAGTAACTGGAGGAAAAGAAAGAAAAATCGATTTCCTTAGTAGTGGCGAGCGAAACGGAAAGAGCCCAAACCGACTTTAGAGTCGGGGTTGTAGGACCTCTACTTAAGAGTTACAAATTCACAATATAGTTGAACTATTCTGGAAAGTTTGGCAAAACAAGGTGATAGCCCTGTAAACGAAATATTGTGAACTCTTTGAGGTATCCTGAGTACAACGAGACACGTGGAATCTTGTTGGAATCTGCGGGGACCATCCCGCAAGGCTAAATACTCTCTAATGACCGATAGTGAACAAGTACCGTGAGGGAAAGGTGAAAAGAACCCCGGGAGGGGAGTGAAATAGAAACTGAAACCGTATGCTTACAAAAAGTTCGAGCACATTAATGTGTGAGAGCGTGCCTTTTGCAGAATGAACCGGCGAGTTATTGTATTATGCAAGGTTAAGTCGAACAGATGGAGCCGAAGCGAAAGCAAGTCTGAATAGGGCGCTTTAGTATGATGCAATAGACCCGAAACCGAGTGATCTAGCCATGAGCAGGTTGAAGTTGGGGTAAGACCCAATGGAGGACCGAACCGATATGCCCGGAAACGCGTACGGATGACTTGTGGTTAGCGGAGAAATTCCAAACGAACTCGGAGATAGCTGGTTCTCCCCGAAATAGGTTTAGGCCTAGCCTTGATTGAATCTGCCCGGAGGTAGAGCACTGAATGTGCGATGGCGTCGTCTAGATGTACTGAGTACAATCAAACTCCGAATGCTGGGTAGTACTAATCAGGAGTCACTGTATGGGTGATAACGTCCATACGGGAGAGGAAAAGAATCCGGATCGCCAGCTAAGGTCCCAAAATTTGTGTTAAGTGGGAAAGGATGTAGAGTTGTCAAAACAGCTAGGAGGTTGGCTTAGAAGCAGCCACCCTTTAAAGAGTGCGTAATAGCTCACTAGTCGAGTGACACTGCGCCGAAGATGTACCGGGGCTAAACACAATACCGAAGCTGCGGACTTGTACTTATGTGCAAGTGGTAGGGGAGCGTTCTAAGGGCTGTGAAGGTAGACCGTAAGGACTGCTGGAGCGTTTAGAAGTGAGAATGCCGGTGTGAGTAACGAAAATTGGGTGAGAATCCCATTCACCGTTTGACTAAGGTTTCCTGGGTAAAGTTCGTCTTCCCAGGGTTAGTCAGGGCCTAAGATGAGGCTGAAAAGCGTAGTCGATGGACAACAGGTTTATATTCCTGTACCACCTATGTAACTGATGGAGTGACGGAGAAAGCTAATGAGAGCCAGTTATTGGATTCTGGTCTAAGTGCGTAGGCTAGTATGTTGGGAAATCCGCAATACTATTACAGCTGAAACATGATGGGGAAGTGATCCTTCGGGTGAGCAAACTTTCATGATGCTACGCTTCCAAGAAAAGCTTCTAGGGCTAATTGCATAGGTGCCTGTACCGACAACCGACACAGGTGGTCAAGGAGAGTATCCTAAGGTGAGCGAGAGAACTATGGTTAAGGAACTCGGCAAAATGACCCCGTAACTTCGGGAGAAGGGGTGGTCTAGCGATAGACCCGCAGTGAATAGGCCCAGGCAACTGTTTACCAAAAACACAGGTCTCTGCTAACACGTAAGTGGATGTATAGGGGCTGACGCCTGCCCAGTGCTGGAAGGTTAAAGAGATTAGTTAGTATGACGCAAGTCGATAATACGAAGCTTTGAACTGAAGCCCCAGTGAACGGCGGCCGTAACTATAACGGTCCTAAGGTAGCGAAATTCCTTGTCAGGTAAGTTCTGACCCGCACGAAAGGCGTAATGATCTGGGTACTGTCTCAACCATAGACTCGGTGAAATCTTAATACCTGTGAAAATGCAGGTTACCCGCGACTGGACGGAGAGACCCCGTGGAGCTTTACTGTAGCTTGATATTGGAATTCGGTAAACTATGTAGAGCATAGGTGGGAGACTATGAGACTAAGGCGCCAGCCTTAGAGGAGTCACCATTGGAATACCACCCTTAGTTTATTGGATTTCTAACCTAGAGCCATTATCTGGTTCAGGGACAGTGTCTGGTGGGCAGTTTGACTGGGGCGGTCGCCTCCTAAAATGTAACGGAGGCGTTCAAAGGTTCCCTCAGAATGGTTGGAAATCATTCAAAGAGCGTAAAGGTATATAGGGAGCTTGACTGCGAGACCTACAAGTCAAGCAGGTGCGAAAGCAGGACTTAGTGATCAGGCGATTCAGAATGGAATGGTCGTCGCTTAACGGATAAAAGTTACCCCGGGGATAACAGGCTGATACCACCCAATAGTTCACATAGACGGTGGTGTTTGGCACCTCGATGTCGGCTCGTCATATCCTGGAGGTGGAGTCGCTTCCAAGGGTTGGGCTGTTCGCCCATTAAAGTGGCACGCGAGCTGGGTTCAGAACGTCGTGAGACAGTTCGGTCTCTAT
>ERZ791615.34-NODE-34-length-76379-cov-10.3497_pt1 | contig 76379 bp, 64 predicted proteins | sample MGYA00510273_ERZ791615 | MGnify/ENA primary metagenome ERZ791615 (study PRJEB30046, sample SAMN00715185) | human gut metagenome | study: EMG produced TPA metagenomics assembly of the A metagenome-wide association study of gut microbiota in type 2...
ATTTCCTCAAAGCGAGAAACTCCAGATGTTCATTGTCCCTGTCATCAGGAAGACCGGCCAGCCGTAAAATACGTTTCATGACTTTCAGGCAGTGATAATGGCTTTGTTCCGTGTCCACATAAAGGACTTTCCTTTTGTTCTCCGGAAGTTCTGCCACATACCGTAGTACCGTACCGTTTTTCAATGAGGCGGCTACAATAGCCGACACATTGAAAGTCTTTTTACTTTTGGCTTTGCCTATGGATGCACTGAAATTGCCCAGTGTGCCAATGACCGAACCTTGCACTTTTAAAATCTCAGGTGCTTTCTCATAGATTTTCGATAGGCTCAGACGTGAGGCTTGCCAAAGGATTATCGCCTGTTCTGCAGATATTTCCTTTATTTCTCTCATATAGTCCATAAGCATACCTCCCATTATTTCCGTCCTCCTGTTTTCTTTCCGGCAAGTTCAAGAGCCAGTTCTGCATCAACTATAATCTTGCGCCCTATCTGGGTAATCGCCTTGTCTATCTTACCGCTTTTCTTTATGCGGTTGGCAGTGGGCAGACTGCACCCGAACAGTTTGGCTATACCGAGTATTCCGTACACATACTTCTTTTCCGTGTCTGTAACGGGTTGCGGCAATGCTTCGGCCTGACCTGAAGCGTGCTTACTCAGGAATATGAATTCTTCGCCTGTCATTTGCCAGACGGGTTTTGATAATAATTCTTGGATATTTGTCATCGTCCAATCTATTTAGTCGTTAAACAATCAGCCCTGCGCACTGGCTGTTATTTCTGTTCTCGAACGATGCAAAATTAGGTAGGGTTATGAGTGGTAAGGATGGGGACGGTACAAACTGAATATCATTGTATCTTATTGAATATCAGAAAACAAAAATACCACTCAAAAATTATTTTGAGTGGTAAAAGTGGAACTTTCGTAAAGTATCAGGATATATCACGGATTATCTGAATATATGTTCCATTTCCTTGGCGAAATTTTGGTTGCTGTCACTGGGGAAATCTGAAACAGGCTCCTTGTACTTGGATTTGTAGTAGCTGTCGTCAATATCCAGCAGTTTCAGTATTCTGTCTTTCCATTTGTCCCTGTCCTGTTTGGAGAGTTTCTCGCTCATCAGGAATATCAGATAGCATATACGTATTTTCTCTCTCGGTTTTATTTTCAGCTTACAGTTGCAGGGGTGAAGATTCATATTGGCATAGAAATCTGGTGCGGAAATTTCTTCGAACTGTTCTCCTTCGCACACCTCATGAATGAGCGAAAGTAATTTCATGCTGAAATATTCCTGTTGTTCTTCTGTCGTTTCCTGCTGACTGATTGGCTCGCTTGATTTATTCTCTTGCTTTCCGTCAGGAATGTATTTCTTCAATATATCCAGAAAAAGGCAGCTTTGACGGTATATGTCCGCACAACAGTTCTTCATATATTGGAATGCCTCTGTTCTTGTAGCCTTTTGCTGGTCATAGAGTTTGTTCAGTTTGGCTTTTTCCCTGTCATATTCAGCCTTGCAGCGTTCATATTCTTTCTCTGCCTGTTTTTCCTCTTCGGCTGTATGCTCCCTGTAACCAATGGAATCATACCTGTTGTTGGCTTCATTCAGCGGCTTGCTCAGACTTCTTGTAACATCCAGCTGGGCTTCAATTTCCTGAGAATACCTTTCCATGTGCTGATAGCAAGCACGTTCTATGGCTCTGTCACTTAACGGGCGTATCTCATAAGCCTGTATGCTCTTTTCTATTTCAGTTTTCAGACTGTTGAGTATCAAGGTGTATTGCTCTTTTTGCTTGTCAAGCACCAGTTCAAGGATAGCGGCTTCAAAGGATTTCATGTCATTATACTCCTGATAGAAATCCGATATGAATTTCTGCCTGTCAAAAGAAAAAGCGTAATTATCTATATAGTCTCTGTATATTCTGTTAAGTTCTCCATATTGGGGAATCATCGTCTGTATCTTTCCTGCCATATACTTTATATTATGGGTTCTTGTCCTTGTCAAGGAATAAGGTCAGTTCTTCTTCCACTTCTTCTATACTCGGTAGGGCAGATTTCAGATTTTCGGGTACTGCCTTGCTCAATTGATAGTCGCTGATACCTATCGGCTGGTCATATCCAGCCAAGGCATATTGTGCCACGACCTCATCCTTACCCCTGCACAGCAAAAGACCGATGGTCTTGTTATCATTTTCTCCCCTCAGTTTATCATCTACAACATTGATATAGAAATTTAACTGCCCTGCATATTCCGGTTTGAATGGCGTTGCTTTCAATTCCACGACGACATAGGCGTGGAGCTTGATATTATATAGAATCAGGTCGGCGAAAAAGTCACTGTCCCCAATCTGGAAATGTTTTTGTCTGGCAACAAAAGCAAAGCCGTTACCCATTTCCAGCAAGTAATGGGTTACATGCTTTACCAACTGTTCTTCTATATCCCTTTCGTCAGCCTTTTCCTTTGCTCCTGCCAAGTCAAAGATATACGGGTCTTTTAACAGATAATTGGCAAGATCGCTTTGAGGTGCCGGAAGTGTGGCAGTGAAGTTGTTTACCTTGTTACTCTTGATTTGTCTGTCATACAGATTACTTTCAATCTGCATTTTCAGCACATTACTGCTCCAACCCATTTCTACAGATTGTTTCATATACCAATACCTTACACCTAATGGTAGCGGATTATTGAGTATGACCATATGGCTTGCCCAATTTATTCTTGCAATCGGTGACGCCAAGAATAAATCTTCTATATCCTCTATTTTTATTTTATAGATGGTTGCTACTGTTTTTTCTACATTCTGAAATTGCGCAGGAACCTCCTGCGTAATTTCTAAAGATTGATTATCAGCTGATTGTATTTGCGCAGTAAGCTCCTGCGTAAATTGCCCGCTGTTGAGTTTAAGGACTTCATTAGTAATGTTTTGAATATTAGGGACTGACAGTATTGAATCTGTTTCAATAAAACTACGAAGTACATTTAACGGATATAAACGGGCAAACTGGCACATATAAGTAAGATTACGCTCCGAATATCCCTTCTTTTCAGGATAATTGAATCTGATTGCCTGTGCCAACTTCTTGATAATTTTACCACCCCAGCCATGCAGGTTTTGGTGGTACAGTATATAATTGCCCATTTTCCAGTAATGGAACAACATCTGGGCATTGGCTGCGGTAATGAGCCGGACTTGTGCCTGTTCTATTTCCGAACCGACAGCATGGACAAAGGCATCAAAATGACCTTTCTTTATATTATGTTCGTTGTTATTTTCCATATTACTAACTATTACTTAACAAAGATAACTCTAATAATGGATAATCTGTGAAACAGACTGATACTTTTATAGTTGGTTAAACTTGTTCATTGCATTAGCCTTAATATCATCGGCTATGTCAATGTAGGGCTTCATGGCTTTATAATCACTGTGTCCTGTCCATTTCATTACAACCTGTGCCGGAATACCTAGAGCCAGCGCATTACAGATGAATGTTCTTCTTCCTGCATGAGTACTGAGCAATGCGTATTTCGGGGTAACTTCATCTATGCGCTCATTCCCTTTATAGTAGGTTTCACGTATAGGTTCGTTAATTTCTGCCAGTTCTCCCAGTTCTTTCAGATAATCATTCATTTTCTGATTGCTGATAACAGGCAATACCATGTGGTTTTCAAAATGGATGTCCTTGTATTTTTCAAGTATGGCTTTACTGTACTTGTTCAGTTCAATACTCAGACTATCTGCCGTTTTAACGGTGGTGACTTCTATATGGTCGGACTTGACATCACTTCTCTTTAGGTTGCGAACATCTGAATAACGCAGACTGGTAAAGCAACAGAACAGGAAAACATCCCGGACACGTTCCAGATACTGTTTGTCTTTGGGTATCTGATAGTCTTTAAGTCTGTTCAGTTCTTCCCATGTCAGGAAGATTACCTTCTTGGGGGTGGTTTTCAATTTCGGTTTGAACGTATCGTATGCTATATTCTGGTGATAGTCTTTCTTGAAGCTCCACCGCAGGAACCATTTGAGGAATCCCATTTGTTTACCGATGGTACTGTTCCTCATATCCTTTTTGTCGCGCAGGAAATTGACATATTCGTTCAGTCCGAATTCATTGAAATATTCAAAGGTTAAATCTTCCTTGAACTCCTTGAGGTGATTTTTAACGGCTGCAAACTTTTCGTATGTGGATTCAGTCCAGTTATTCTGGTTGCCGCATTCTTTTACAAATTCATCGAATACCTCCCAAAAACTTATCTTTACGTCTTCCTGGTCTTCACTTGTATCTTTCATCCGCAGGTTGAATGCGTCCTTTAGCTGTTGGGTAGTGGGCATGGCTTCCTGTACCTCAAATTCCTTGAACACGTTTTGAATTTCGGTATAGTATTTCAGCAGATCGGCATTGATTTCAGATGCACTTTGCTTTAGTTTGTTGGTACACCCGTTCTTCACTCGCTGCTTGTCAGCATCCCACTTGGCTACATCAATGCGGTAACCCGTTGTAAACTCAATGCGCTGACTTGCGTATATGACACGCATACGGATAGGCACGTTCTCCACGATTGGCACACCGTTCTTCTTCCGGCTTTCCAATGCAAAAATGATGTTTCGTTTGATATTCATAATTGGGTGTGTTTGAAATTCTACACCCAAATATACACCCAATATTTGGAATAGCAAAAGATATTCAGAAAGATTTAGATTTACTATGTACTCCAAATAGTGCTTGATTATTAATGATTTGCAATTTTATGATATTTCTTGAATATGTAGGTTCGAGAGCCTGTCTCTCCGCGAAGAGAATGTAAGTTTCGTAAAGTTAAGGCTTTACGGAACTTTTTTTTATTGGTCAGCACAGGTGTCTCCCTTTATATTTAGTCTTTTCTGAAAGCGACCGCACGATGTCTTCGCATTGACAGGCCAATGCAAAAAAAACGACCGCACGATTGAGCCGCAACGACCGCACGATTGGGCTGAATCGACCGCATAATTAGGCCGCAACGACCGCACGATTTTTTTGGGGTGTTCATAGTATGATTTTTGTTCAGCTTGAGGGGAGGGGATGATAAACAACAGGTGTATAAAGTTTGTTTGAGGTATATATCTTATCAGATTTATAAGATATTATTTGTACTTTTTAAAAACTTTTTGCTATATTTGCATAAAACATAACACGGATGGGATATCGTACTGTTGCTAAATTTGGAGTTCTTCTATCTGTTATACTTTTTTGTATAGGAGTAGGATTGTATGGCTTTGCCCGGCTGAATGCAGCCGATAAGGACAAAGACATTGATTTAGTGTCGTGGGTGCCTGACGATTGTATCGGCGTAATGGAGACCGATAACATTGATTTCTTTATGAATGCTTTTTCACGGATGGCTTACGCTGCCCAGCTGGATACGCTTCATCGGGTGGGACTGATCAAGACCATTCTCAATGATATTATACCTTATATTTCTTCCAGTGACCACGGAATTTCCAATGAGGTCAATCAGATGATGGTCAGTTTTCATGCCCCTTCGGGCAGTTCCCGTGACCTGGTCGCTTATTTTCGTCTGGGAAAACCGGAGCGGAAAAAGTTATTGAAAGCTATCCGTGAGCATCGGGGCAAGGAATTTATACCCAGGGAAGAAGGTTATCGCGGACGGACTATAGAGATCTTTCCGATAGATTCATCTGATTTTCTTTCTGTATATAGTGGAGACGGGTTCCTGGCTATCAGTTATCAGAAACGTTTGATCGAACGGGTGATTGATGCGGAGAAAGATGGAACGTCGTTGAAAGAAGATGTGGTATTTGCCTCGGTCCGCCAGCCTAAATCGGCCAATTTCCTGACCTTATACGCGCATTCATCTTCCATCCCGGCGATTGACGGTGGTGAAAAAGAGTGTTGGAGTGAGTTTGATATCCACATGAACAGCGAAGTCTTTTATTTGAGTGGCGTGATGCATGCTTCGGATGTATGTATGCAGCGGGCAGTAGATCATCTGCGTGCCATTCCTTCTATTTCGGGCGACAGTCTGCTGGTACTTTCCGGTCAGGCTAAGGTTGATTCGTGTATCTCTAAGCGAGTGGCATCTTCCCGGACTTCATTGTTTGATGAATGTGTTTCCAATTTGTCCCGGGATGCTTCTTATATTATGGTGGCCGATATGGATAAAATTGCTCAAAAACCTGAATATTACTATTCCTACTTACCCTCGTTCCTTCAGCGTCATCCGGATCTGTTCCGTCCTTTCATTCTTTCCGTTCAGATTACGGAAGTGGAAGACCGCTTGTCGCATATCTTTGTTTTTACCTATAAAGAATAACTTTTAGCGAATAAATTATGAAAACACTTGTTACTGGATTTTGTTTGTTTGGCATAGTTTTATCTCTCTGTTTTGGATGTACGAACTCTTCTTCTGGTAAAGGCGATCTGATAGTGGTTGATACCAAAGCAAATTTCCCTGAAAAGGAGATTTGCATTCAGGATCTTGCAGATGTTTCTTATATTCCTCTTTATATATCCGACTCAACTTTGGTTCTGAGGATTTTTTCGGTTACTCCTGACGGTATTGCGGCAGAAGGTGAGAAGAAATGCATTCTTCTTTTTACTCCTGATGGTAAGGCTTTGCAGGGAATGGTCAGTCGTAACGGTGAAGGTCCGGAGGAATATTCAGGAATCTGTGATTATTTTGTAGATTGGAAGCGGAAGGAAGTTTTTGTATTTCAGGATTTCAGATCGGTTAAGGTTTATGATTTTCAAGGTCGTTTCCTTCGCGAACTGCTTGCGAATAATCGTTCACGACTAGCTTTTGCAAGTGTAGGAGTATCCGATTTTGTGTGTACTTATTCAAATAATGAGATGCAGACTGGCAGTCGTCCGTATTTTCGTTTCTCGAAAGAAACTGGAAAAGTAGACACTCTGGATGCTGTGACAGTCAATGAGCAGATATTCATCAACCGGAAAATCCTTTGGGACGATGGTCGGGAAACACAGGCTAAGGGAGGTGTGAACTGTCTGTTTTCAATGATGGATGCCGGATTCTTGACCAATCCTTCTTTGGATACTGTATTTCAGGTGTTGCCTGATTGGAGCATGAAGGCGGTGGTGATGCCTGCTGTTTCTCCACGTAAGGATAAAAACGTACCTTTGCTTGATTTTTTGGGAGCATCTGATTCGTATTTATGGGCTCAGTTCCATGTCCGGCATGTAACAGTCCGCATGAGTGATATGATGGCCGGTCGTCGTGAGGATTCTCCCAGTGTAAATATGTATGATTTCCGTACGGGAGAATGGTGTGTTCCCAAATATGTCAATCGTGATTTTTCTTCAGAGTCCTGTTATCTGTCGCAGTACATTAGTCTGTTTGCTGTTCCTTATGGGTATGGCATGATGACATTGGGAGCTCCTGAATTGATTGAAGCTCGTGAGGCAGGGGAAGTAGTCAATGACGAATTGAATCAGCTTATTTCTTCTCTGGATGAGGAATCAAATCCTGTAATAGTTTTGCTGAAATTTAAGTCTGCTTCCGGCCGTTAAGATTTCTCAGCGCAGTTTGTTCTTCAGGAAGTGAGGCCCGGCTTTTACCCGGAAGTAGATCATGGATACTACGGTCAGGGCAGATCCAAAGAGATAGGCCATGCGGAATGATGCTATTTCTGCAATGTATCCTCCTGTCAGCATGCCGATACCGAGACCGACATCCCAGGAAGTCAGATAAGTGCTGGTAGCTGTACCGCGCTGGCTGTTGGGAGCAAGATTGACGAACAGGGTGTTATAGGCTGGGAACATGGTTCCGAAGCCGATGCCGAGCAGCAGGGCAATGACGAAGAAGAAGACTGTCGTTGCCGTGAGGTTCCAGCTGACCAGCCATCCGCAGGCCGTCAGACTGAAATAGCAGAAACATACCAGATAGAGTCCGGCAGAAATGACCTGTGTCACCAGGCCTTTATCCACCAGCCGTCCGCTGAACAGACGGCTTACAGCCATTCCCAAAGCCATGCAGGTGAAGAAGAATCCGGTTTCGGCGGTAATGCCGATTTGCCGGGCATACATGGCTACATAATTGGTGGTCATGCCGTAAGGAATGGAAAGCAGGAGCAGACTGATTCCTGCCGGAATGCCTTTCAGCAGGATGAACCGGTCCAGGGAAATGGGATCGTGTTTCACTGGAGGGCGGTATGTGGTCTTCACCATGCTGGCAGCCAGCAGTCCCAGTATGCAGGCTCCCAGTGCATAAGAGAAAATGACGGTGTAAGATTCTCCGGCATTGTGGAGAAACAGTCCGAACATGGGGCCGATGGACATGGCTATGTTGTTGGCCAGCCCGTAGTATCCCAGTCCTTCTCCGCGGCGTGACGATGGCATGATGTCAATAACCAGTGTATTTCCTCCTACGGTTACCGTTCCGAATGACAGTCCGTGAACAATACGCAATATAATAAATAAGGTAAGTGTTCCGGCCAGCATATAGCCGGCAAAGATCAGCATGAAAATAAAGTAGGCGAACAGGTAAAGAGGCTTGCGCGCAAATGTGTCGAGCAAATATCCAGAGAACGGACGGATGCAAAGGGCTGCAATGGTGTAGCAGGAAAGTACGATGCCGATGGTGGCTTCAGCTACCTGGAAGACTTCGTTCAGGTAGAAGGGAAGTACCGGAATCAGCAGCCAGAAGCCGAAGTAGAGCAGGAAGTTGGCTGCCAGAATCAGGCAATAACTGGGAGTTACAAGTCTGTCCTTGGACATGTGAATTTATTTTAGTTGATATGGAAAAGGTGTCAAAACATATATTTCTGTTTTGACACCTTCTATTGTATTCGCCTTTATGCTTTAGTTGGCTGATTCAAATTCTTTCAGGAAACGGGTGTCGTTTTCTGAGAACATACGCAAGTCTTTTACTTTATACTTCAGGTTGGTGATACGTTCCACTCCCATACCGAAAGCATAACCGGTATATACTTTGCTGTCGATGCCGTTGGCTTCCAGAACGGCCGGATCTACCATACCGCATCCCAAGATTTCTACCCAGCCGGTATATTTACAGAATGCGCAGCCTTCACCGCCGCAGATATCGCAGCTGATGTCCATTTCAGCACTGGGTTCTGTGAACGGGAAGTAGGACGGACGGAGACGGATCTTGGTTTCCGGACCGAACATTTCCTGTGCGAACTGCAGAAGTACCTGTTTCAGGTCAGTGAACGATACATTCTTGTCGATGTAAAGACCTTCTACCTGATGGAAGAAGCAGTGTGCGCGGTAGCTGATAGCTTCGTTACGGTATACACGTCCCGGGCAGATGACGCGGATAGGCGGCTGTGAAACTTCCATTACGCGGCTCTGTACGGAAGAAGTATGCGTACGCAGAATGATGTCGGGATGGCTTTCGATAAAGAAAGTATCCTGCATGTCGCGTGCCGGATGATCTTCAGCAAAGTTCATGGAAGAGAACACATGCCAGTCATCTTCTACTTCCGGACCGTCAGCAATGGTAAATCCCAGGCGGTTGAAGATGCTGATGATTTCGTTGCGTACGATGTTCAGCGGATGACGTGTACCCAGTTCAATCGGGTAAGCCGTACGGGTAAGATCCAGTTCGGCAGTTCCGTTGTCCTGTGATTCGAATGTTTCTTTCAGGGTAGCGATCCGTTCCTGCATCCGGTTTTTCAGTTCGTTCAACTTCATGCCCACTTCCTTTTTCTGTTCGGCAGGCACATTGCGGAAATCTGCCATCAAGGCGTTGATGACTCCTTTTTTACTCAGGTATTTGATACGCAGCGCTTCCAGTTCTTCGGCATTGCCGGCTGTGAGGCTGTCTACTTCCTGAAGCAGTTCTTCTATTTTTGCTAACATATTTCTGTAATCTGTTTTTTTCGTATGCGCAAAGGTAAGGATTAAAACTGAAATATTTTGATTTTTGAGGGACAAAAAAGAAAACTCTCTCTTATTTGATAGGGAAAAGAAAAAAACTGCTAATTTTGCATTTGATTTTTCAGAAGTGCAGATGAAAAAAATAGTTTTTGGTTGCTGTTTGTTGATCTTCATTGCTTCTTGTGGCGGAAATGGAAAAAAAGTAGATCCGTTTGAGAAGCTGACCGAACAGCTTGATTCGATGAATGTAGGTTCTGATTCAGTGCTTCAGGACACGATGGTGCTCGTAGAGGAAGTCATTCCTGTTACGGTCGATGAAAGTTTTGCTGATTTTTTCTACAATTTTGCTTCGGATGAAAAATTCCAGCGTTCACGTATTCTTTTTCCGATGCCTTACTATGAGGGTAAGGAGGTTAAACGCATAAGCCGGGAAGCCTGGAAGTTTGATCCTTTGTTCAGCCGTCAGGATGCTTATACCATTCTGTTTGATAAGGCGGAAGAAATGGAAATGGAAAAAGATACGAGTCTGCATAGTGTACAGGTGGAATGGATTTATCTGAAAGAGAAACGGGTGAAGCGTTATTATTTTGAGCGCAAGAAAGATGCCTGGTTCCTGGAAGCCATAAATTGGGAGAAACTTGCACATGGGGAAGGAAACGAAGAAGATTTCCTGACTTTCTATGAGCATTTTGCATCGGATTCTATTTTCCAGAGAGAGCGTCTGCATCACCCCTTGTTGTTTGTTACGGCCGATCCGGAGGATGAATTCCAGATTCTGGAGACTACACTTGACATCGGTCAGTGGTTTGCTTTCCGTCCGCCGATGATGAAAGAAAAGCTGACCAATGTACGTTATGGACAGACTGAAACCTTGACTTCGGATACGAAGGTTGTTGAATTCAAGGGATTTGGAAACGGTTTCAGCAACGTGATGTATTTTGAACGCCGGCATGGCATCTGGAAGCTGATGAAGTTTGAGGATTTAAGTGACTAGACAGAACGTTTTATTGACTTTTTTTACTGATTGATGCATGAAAGAATTATATAATTGCTCGCTGCTGCCTTACAATACCTTTGGTATGGATGTGAAGGCTTCCCGCTTTGTGGAGTATGCGTCAGTGGAGGAACTTCGCGGTTTGTGGAATGCAGAGCGTGAAGCGGTTGCCCGCGCTTTACATATTGGCGGAGGAAGTAATCTGCTGTTTGCTTCTGATTATGAAGGTCTGATTCTGCATTCGGCCATAAAGGGATATACGGTGGTAAAGGAAACGGAAGAAGAGGTGGAAGTCCGTGTCGGAGCCGGTGAAGTATGGGATGATTTTGTCGCTTATACGGTTGCCAATGGCTGGTATGGTGCGGAAAACCTTTCATTGATTCCCGGTGAAGTCGGGGCATCGGCCGTACAGAATATCGGTGCCTATGGTGTGGAAGCCAAGGATCTGATTGTTTCGGTAGATACGTTTGGACTGGAAACCGGAGAAGAACGCCGGTTCATGCGGGAGGAATGCCGTTATGCATATCGGGAAAGTGTCTTCAAACAGAAACTGAAAGGAAAATATGCAGTGACTTTCGTAACCTATCGGTTGAAAAAGCATCCTGTCTTCCATCTGGAATATGGAAATATCCGTGCGGAACTGGAGAAACAAGGATGCCAGGTAGATCTGGAGAATGTACGCCGGATCATTATTGCCATCCGGCAGGCCAAGTTGCCTGATCCGAAAGTATTGGGCAATGCAGGCAGTTTCTTTATGAATCCGGTTGTACCGAAAATGCAGTTTGAAGCATTGCTTGCACAATATCCGGACATGCCTCACTATCCGGTGGATGACGCTCATGTCAAGATTCCGGCTGGATGGATGATCGACCGTTGCGGATGGAAAGGAAAGCGTGTGGGACATGCCGGTGTGCATGAGAAACAGGCACTGGTACTGGTCAATTGCGGCGGAGCAACCGGAAAGGAAGTCATGCATCTGGCTGAAGAAATAGTGGCTTCCGTTCGCGAACGTTTTGGTGTGACCATTCGGCCGGAAGTAAATTATATCGGCTGAAAGGTTGAAAATGTCAAACTAATCAGAACGGAGAGAGTATGAAGGTAACTATATTGGGCAGTGGAACCTCAACCGGAGTCCCTCAGGTGGGCTGCAGGTGTGAGGTGTGTACCAGTAAAGATCCTCGTGACAACCGCTTGCGTTGTTCGGGAATGGTAGAAGTGAATGGAGTGCGTATCCTGATAGACTGCGGTCCGGATTTCCGTGAACAAATGATCCGCATGGATGATTACCGGCCGATTGATGCCGTATTGATCACACACGAGCATTATGATCACGTAGGAGGGCTGGACGATTTGCGTCCTTTCTGCCGTTTCGGAGATATTCCGGTCTATGCCGAAGCATATACGGCCGACCGCCTTCAGGCTCGTATTCCTTATTGTTTTACTGAAAATCTGTATCCGGGAGTGCCTCATATTCCGTTGCACGTTATTGAGGCTGGCAAACCTTTTACCGTCAGCAACAGTTATGGCCATTCGGTAGAAATACTTCCTTTTCGGGTCATGCACGGCAAACTGCCGATTATGGGATATCGCATTGGGGAGATGGCCTGGATTACGGATATGCTGACTATGCCGGCTGCCTCATACGCGTGTCTGAAAAACTTGGATTGTCTGGTGATCAATGCTTTGCGCCAGGAACAGCATCCCACTCATCAGACTGTTCGTGAAGCCCTGGCACAGATATCATGCATTCAGCCGGAAGAAGCCTTTTTGATTCATGCGAGTCATCAGATCGGACTGCATGCAGAGGTGGAAAAAGAACTGCCGCCGCATGTGCATCTGACATACGACGGCATGGTTATCTGGCTTTGAGAAACCAGTTTCGTATCGGCGGTTATCGGGGGATGCGGGCTTTGAGCGATTCCTTGCAAAGTCCGTTCAGACCGCATGATTCACATTTCGGATTACGTGCCGTACAGACATAGCGTCCGTGAAGGATCAGCCAATGATGTGCGGTCGGTATTAATTCTTCGGGAATATATTTGATGAGATATTTTTCTGTGGCCAGTGGAGTGGTACAGGTCTGGGGAACCAGTCCGATGCGGTGACTTACGCGAAATACGTGGGTGTCGACAGCCATAGCCGCTTTGTTGAAGACAACACTCTGGATCACATTGGCCGTCTTGCGTCCCACTCCGGGAAGCTTGACCAGTTGTTCCAGTGTGTCGGGCACTTCTCCATGAAAATCTTTCACCAGCATTTGTGCCATGCCGACCAGGTGCTTGGACTTGTTATTGGGGTAACTCACACTCCGTATGTATTCAAAGATCACTTCAGGAGTACTGGCAGCCAGTGCTTCCGGAGTCGGAAAGTCCCGGAACAGGGGAGGCGTAATCATGTTGACCCGCTTGTCTGTACATTGTGCACTGAGGATCACTGCGATGAGGAGCTGAAAAGGATTTTCGTAGTGCAGTTCCGTTTCAGCCACAGGCATGGTCTGCTGGAAATAGGTGATGACTTTTTCGTATAATTCTTTCTTTCGCATGGTTGACAATTCTTAATCAGCAAATGGATTGCTGGGTGATGTATTTTTGTTTGTTCGGGAAAGTATATGTAGCCTGTTTCCCGTTTCTGTCCGTGTTTCCGGATCAGTACCATTTCTTTCTGCGGAACAGCAGATAGACAGCCGTTCCTGTTACAAGCATGAGTATCCAGGCAAAAAGATAGCCGTATTTCCAGTTCAGTTCGGGCATCCAGCTGAAATTCATTCCCCAGATACCGGCCAGGAAGGTCAGCGGGATGAAAATGGTGGAAACGATGGTCAGTTGTTTCATGATTCCGTTCATACGCTGGTCGTTGTTGGACAGATAAAGATCCACCAGGGCCGAGATCATGTCCCGGCATCCTTCCAGTGTCTGGAGAACGAACTGCAGATGATCGTTCACATCGTTGAAGAACGGACGGTTGGACTTGTGCAGAAGCGTATTGTCCGAGTGCAATAACTTGTTGATATGTTCCTTGAGCGGAAGGATACTCTTCTTGATCAGACGGAAGATACGGCGGTATTGCTGGATTTCTTCGATGCCCGGCATTTCGGCAGGATTGGAAGAAAGCAGGCGTCCTTCCATGTCTTCCAGCTCATCTTCCAGATCAGAAATGATGGACATGAAGCTGGTCATGACGCTGTTCAAGATCACGCTGAGCAGAAAGTCTGTCTGTCGGTTGCGGATCTTGAGCACATTTTTCTCCAAAGCCGTGTGGATTTCGTTCAGCATCTCGGTTTCTTTTTCGACGAACGTGAGCAGGAAGTTCTCTCCCTGAATGATACAAAGCTGCTGCGACAGATAATTATTGTCTTTTTCCGCAGTCAGTTGTTTCAGGATGATTACATTATAATTTTCATGTTCTTCGATTTTGGTCAGGTGATCTGCATTCAGAATATCTTGTGTGACCAAAAAGTCGATACCGAAGTGTTGGCAGATTTTTTGCACGGTTTCCGTGTTCTGCAGTCCGTGTATCTGTATCCAGTTGATGCTGTTCGGCTGAAGATGAGGAATCATTTCGTCTATATCTTTGCCGTTGCAGTCGTGTACCCCCTCAGGATTATACGAGCAGAGGTGAAGATGAGTCGGAGTCTGGCTGATTCCCGTATAGTTCAGCTTCTCACTAAGCAGATTGTTCTTTGTCATAGCCTGTGAACGTTAGTCTATTCTTTTCAGTACAACATCTTTTTTGTCGATGTATTTATCGAAGAGGAAAGAAGGCATGCCAAGTGCGATACCGGCATGTATGGTATAGCCTTCAATGCCCAGCAGTTTCTGCAATTCTTTTTTCCGGTTCATGCCGGCGGCACTGCATACAAATCCGGTGTAGAACTGGGAAACGCCACATGCTTCGGCCATGAGTGAAGCATTCTGGTAAGCCAGGTTACAGTCCTGGCATCCGAAACGTTCTTTGCTTCCGGTATAGAAGAACAAGGCTGCAGCAGCTCCCCGCAGGATACCGTCATTCCCTTTGTCGAACTCTTCCTGCAGTTGTTTGAAAACCGGAATATAGCGATAGCTGGAAGGCATGAGCGGTTTCAGTATCATTTTCAACAATGGATTTTCCACTGCATGGACAATAGACATGAAAGTACCGATGGTGATTCGGCTGATTTCCTTCAGTGTTTCGGGGCGGGTCACCAGTACCATCTTGACTTCCTGCGCATTGGTAGCTGTCGGAGCCCGGTGTGCAGCTTCTATAATACGTTGCAGCAATTCTTCCGGAACCCGTTGCTTGGAGAAAGCACGATTGGAACGACGGGAACGGATGAGCAGTTCTACCTGGTCGGCTGTGGGCAACTGGCTTCGGTCGAATGTATGGACTTTTTCAGGAGGGAAATCCGAATGTTCAATGGAATTGCCGGGACAAACGGCTACGCAATGTCCGCAACTGATGCAGGCGTCGGCATTTACTTCAATGCCTTTATCCTCATGAAAACTGAATAGAACAGAGGGACATATTCTGACGCATTTCTTACAGCGTATACAGGTGTTCTGATTAATATGTATTTGAGTCATTGTATGAAATGAATTAGGATACATGATGCACAAAGGTACGATTTTTATTTGTTTTTCTCTGTTAGCATAAAGTTTTTATGGAGGAATGGCTTCTGAATCATTCGATCATTCATCTGGCAGAAAAAGTAACGTCGGACTGGAGTAGTCCGGGCTTGTCCTGAAGTGATTTCCTTAACTTGGAGAAGAAGATAAGATTCTCCGGTTGAATTTCATTATATTCCGAAAATTCTTCGTACCTTTGCAACCCGTTAAAAGAGAACATTTACTTACGATGCCGTGAATAGCGGTCGTGTATTCTAGAACACCACGTAAAAAACAGGAGCGATGAAAAAAGAAAATCTTGTATCAGTACCTTTTATGGTCTTGGGTATTGTGTTTTGTACCTGCCTTGTGGCAGCCAATCTGTTAGAGACCAAAGTTGTTCAACTGGGCCCGATTTCCGTTACGGCAGGGCTGATTGTATTTCCCGTTTCATACATTATTAATGATTGCATTGCCGAAGTGTGGGGATTCCGCAAGGCGCGTCTGATCATTTGGATGGGATTCCTGATGAACTTCATGGTAGTAGCCATGGGGCAGATTGCTGTAGCTTTGCCGGCAGCTCCGTTCTGGGAAGGGGAAGAAGGTTTTAATTTTGTATTCGGCATGGCGCCCCGTATTGCTGCTGCGAGTCTGACAGCTTTTCTGGTTGGTTCGTTTATCAATGCATACGTGATGAGCCGTATGAAAGTGGCTTCACATGGAAAAAACTTTTCTGCCCGTGCCATTTTGTCGACTGTGGCCGGTGAGGGAGCCGACTCTCTGATCTTTTTCCCGCTGGCATTCGGAGGACTGATGCCTGTGTCTGAACTGGCTAAGATGATGCTGGTGCAGGTCATTCTGAAGACTCTTTATGAAGTGATTGTCCTTCCTGTCACCATTCGTGTCGTGAAATACATCAAGCGGGTAGACCAGAGTGATGTGTACGACGAGCATATTTCCTATAATGTCCTGAAGATTTCTGACATTAATTAAGCAACTTTATCAGTTTAATCAAATAAAATATGAATAACGAAACAGCCCTTGTTGTATTCAGTGGGGGACAGGATTCCACCACTTGTCTGTTTTGGGCAAAGAAACATTTCAAGAAAGTTTATGCCCTGAGTTTTATATATGGCCAGAAACATGTGAAAGAGGTGGAACTGGCACGCGAGATTGCGCGGAAGGCTGACGTGGAATTTGCTGTGATGGACGTTTCTTTCATCGGCCATTTGGGTAAGAATTCCTTGACAGATACATCGATTCACATGGATGAGGAGAAGCCGGCCAATTCATTTCCCAATACATTTGTTCCGGGAAGAAACCTGTTTTTCCTGAGCATTGCAGCGGTTCATGCCCGTGAAAAAGGTATCAGTCACCTGGTGACCGGAGTATCACAGACCGACTTCAGCGGCTATCCTGACTGTCGTGATTCTTTTATTAAATCGCTTAACGTGACCTTGAACCTGGCCATGGATGAGCAGTTTGTTATCCATACTCCTTTGATGTGGATTGACAAGGCGCAGACCTGGGCACTGGCTGACGAACTGGGTGTACTTGACCTGATCCGTCATGAGACGCTGACTTGTTATAACGGTATCCCCGGAGACGGCTGCGGACATTGTCCGGCATGTAAGCTCCGTCGGGAAGGCCTGGAGAAATATTTGCAGAGTAAAAATCAAACGAATGAATAAGTTTATGGAAAGAAAAGACGAACTGACCCTGTTGGGAAACAAGCATACGGAATATAAGCAGGACTATGCGCCTGAGGTACTGGAAGCTTTCATGAACAAGCATCCTGAGAATGATTACTGGGTACGTTTCAATTGTCCGGAGTTCACAAGCTTGTGTCCGATTACGGGACAGCCTGACTTTGCCGAGATCCGCATCAGTTATCTGCCCGACAAGAAGATGGTGGAAAGCAAGAGCCTGAAACTTTATCTCTTCAGCTTCCGCAATCACGGTGACTTCCATGAAGATTGTGTGAATATCATCATGAAGGATCTGATTCGCCTGATGGATCCGAAGTATATTGAAGTAACGGGTATCTTTACTCCACGTGGCGGTATCTCCATTTATCCGTATTGCAATTACGGACGTCCAGGTACGAAGTACGAAGAGCTGGCAGAGTACCGCCTGCGGAATCACAACTGATTTTTGAGGAGCTGTTGATGATTACGACAGCTCCAGTCCCAGTGCCTCTTTCAGCTTGAGCAGTTTGGGGTTTTTCTGGCTCATCATCTGGAAACGTTCCACATGGCTGTAGGCACGTATATTTTCGTTCGGAGCACTGACACGTACCGTCATCCGGATTTTCCGGTTATGCAGTTGGGTGCGGAGATGCGTTTCGATGTGCGGAGCCAGCTGTTGCATGTACTTCTGCACAATGTCATTGTCCACAGCCACTTCAAACGTAACTCCGTCTTTCAGCAGTTGAGGCTGCATGTTCATCATGCGGCCTGCGTTGGCTGCTTCTTCTTTCGGAAGGCGGGCGGCAAATTCACGCCAGTAGTAGTTGAGGTCTTTTTCATTAAAGATATAATCTTCCCAGTTGGCATCTGCCTGCGGGATGGCAGCCGTAGCCTGTGCAGCAGGAGCGGCTTTTTCTGTTTGTGGTGCCTGCGACCGCCGGATGGAAATACCCATGCTTCCGGCTTTCATGACCGGAATCTTCTTTTCCGCCGATGTTTTCGGCAGCGGATTGGCATGCATCGGGCCGGCTCCGGGGGCTGAAGCCTGCGGAGACGGAGCGGATGTTGCGGGCTGAACCGGTTCTGCCGGACGGTATGAGGCGTTCGGTTGCTGTAAGGTAGAAGCATAGTTGCCGGCTGGCTGTGCCGCGTAGTTCCCGGCAGCAGGCTGCGGTTTCGGTGTAGCGGGTTGAGCCGCTTGGGCAGTAGCCTGATTGAAAACGGGAGATAAAGTCTGCTTAGGGCTGCGCCCCTGGCCCGGCTCTTCAGCTTCAGCAGTCAGTTGGGCCACCTGTATCAGGGTCAGTTCCACGAGCAGACGCTTGTTCTTGCTCAACCGGTAGTTGAGGTCACAATCGTTGCACAGCTTCATCGCCTTGTATAGAAACTGCGGCGTGCATTTCTGTGCCTGAGCCTGGTAGCGTTCGCGGATGGAAGCTCCCACTTCCAGCAAAGGCAGGGTAGCCGGATCACGGCTCACCAGCAGATCCCGCAGATGAGAACTCAGTCCGGTGATGAAATGATTCCCGTCGAATCCTTTTTTCAGTACATCGTTGAAGAGAAGCATGCATTCCGTTACCTTGTTTTCCAGGAAACAGTCTGTCAGCCGGAAATAATATTCATAATCCAGTACGTTCAGGTTGTCGATGACACTCTTGTAAGTGATGTGTCCGTTTGTGAAGCTCACCACCTGGTCGAAGATGGACAGAGCATCACGCATACCTCCGTCGGCCTTCTGGGCGATGACATTCAGGGCTTCCGGTTCGGCTTCCACATGCTCCTTGAGGGCCACGCTTTCCAGGTGTTCCACCATGTCGCTGACACTGATCCGGTTGAAATCATAAATCTGGCAGCGGCTCAGGATCGTCGGAAGGATCTTATGCTTTTCAGTGGTCGCCAGGATGAAGATTGCATGATGAGGCGGTTCTTCCAGCGTTTTGAGGAAGGCATTGAAGGCTGCCTGTGAAAGCATGTGTACCTCGTCGATGATGTACACCTTGTACTTGCCGATCTGTGGCGGGATTCTCACCTGTTCGATCAGGGAGCGGATGTCCTCTACTGAATTGTTCGAAGCGGCATCCAGTTCGTGTATATTGTAGGAGCGCTGTTCGTTGAAAGCCTGGCAGGATTCACATTCGTTGCAGGCTTCTCCGTCTTCCTTCGGATGAAGGCAGTTGATGGTTTTCGCAAATATACGTGCACAGGTTGTCTTTCCCACTCCGCGGGGTCCGCAGAACAGGTAGGCATGAGCCAGCTTCTGATTGGCAATGGCGTTCTTCAGGGTAGTGGTCAGTGCACGCTGTCCGACTACCGTATCGAACGTGGCCGGACGATATTTACGCGCTGATACAATATAATTTTCCATAAATCGGATGAGTTGTTTTGAATTCATATCTTTCGCAAAAGTACATAAAATCTGCCAACCTTCTAAACGATGTCGTTTATTATTTCGCTGCACGGATGCGATACTTTCCGGATTTGTGCGTGATCTCACTTTTTTTCGTATCTTTGCGGCTGTGTATTAAGAATCTGTTTTATGAGTAAATTACTAGAGGCCTGGAACTTTATCCGCCGGTATAAATATGCGATCACAATCGGTGTTTTTCTGCTGATTATCGGTGTGCTGGACGAAAACAGTCTGATCCGTCGCATCTCTCACCGCCGTGAAATCTATCAGCTGAATTCAGAAATTGAGCGCTATCGCAAGCAGTATGAGGAAGACAGCCGCATGCTGAAAGAGATTACCTCGAATCCGAAGGAGCTGGAGAAGGTGGCTCGTGAGCGGTACCTGATGAAGAAATCTAATGAAGATATTTACGTTTTTGAAGAAGATTTGAAATGACAGCCCGACAATCAAATATATTGGCCATGACCGGAGCAGTTCTTTTGTTCATCGGTCTGGCGCTCCAGTTTGTGAAATTAGTGTTTGCTCCCTATGTCTATCTGGCCGGTTCCATCCTGTTTGCCTATGTGCAGGTACGTTCAGGCTATGACGGCAAGAACATCGTGATCCGCCGTCTCCGTCGCCAGCAGCTGATGGGAGCCATGTTACTTGTTTTCACGGGAGTGCTGATGCTGTTGTGGCATCGCAACGAGTGGATTGCCTGTCTGAGCATTGCTGCCGTGCTGGAACTTTACACGGCTTTCCGTATTCCTCAGGAGGAACAGAAAGAAAAGAATTCCTGAAAGCTTTGATTTTCAGGGATGTTATGTTCTTGAAAAAACGTCCCGTTGTTTTTTAAAAACGTTTCGTCGTATATTGTTAAATGTTTCGGGCTTTTACCTGAAACGTCCTTATGTTTTTGAGCGGATGGTGCAGTCCGCTTTTTTGGTATGCCTGCATGTCTGCCGAAAAGAAGAAGTGCCGGTGCAGTCTTCTCGCGAAGGGTTGCACCGGCACTTCCGGTTAATGTCTTTCCCGCTCAGGCTGTGGGCGGAATTTGACGGTTCCTTATCGGATGATTGTCATTTCCTTGATCAGATGACCTGCTCCCGCATACTTGTCGATGATGAACAGCGTATAGCGGATGTCTACCACAGCAGCGCGCTGCAACTGGGGATTATAGGCAATGTCACCCGTCAGACCTTCGTAGTTGCGGTCGAATCCGGTACCGATCAGTTCGCCTTTGGCATTGAAGACCGGCGATCCTGAGTTACCTCCGGTGTTGTCGGTTGCCGTTGCAAAACAGATAGGCATGCGTCCGTCCGGCATGGCATACGGACCGAAATCTTTCTTCTCATACAGTTCCTTGAGGCGGGCCGGTACGACGAATTCCGGATTGTTGGGATCTTCCTTTTCCATGACTCCTTTCAGTGTCGTGTAGTAGAGATATTCCTTTCCGTCTGCCGGTTCATATGATCCGATCTTGCCGTAAGTAAGTCGCAGGGTAGAGTTGGCATCGGGGTAAACCGGTGTCTTCTCTTTATGCTTGAGTTCCAGCATACCTGCCACCCAGGTCTTGTGTGCCCGGTTATAGGCATTGGTCTCTGCCTTCATGGCATCACTGGTAGCCTGATATCCTTTTTTCACCGATGAGGCATACTGCACCATCAGGTCGTTGGCCAAAGTTTCTGCATCCGGTTTTTTGAGGAAACGCTCCAAAGCTTCCGGACTGCTGAAAACAGACTGGCTGAAACAAGCGTCGACAAAGGCATCGGTATTGCCCTGGAACTTCTTATCGATCAGCTGGAAAATGCTGATGCGCTGTTCGGCAGGAACCAGCCGGGCATACAAGGCAATCAGCTGACGGGATACCTTGCGGTCTACTTCCGGGTTGTAATCTTTGTTGAAGAACTTCTTGCTGCTGTTTCTGAGCTGTTCGGTTGCTTCACTGATTTCTTTCTTTTTCCCGTTCTGCAAGGCTTTCAGCAGACCGGCTGTTTCCGGAATGTTGGAGAATTCAGTTCCCAGCATCAGTGCTTCGTAGATAGCCTGCTGATGATAAACCGCGTCGTGGCGTTTGGCAACAATCTTGCGGATGGTCTCATAAGCCTCGCGATAAGCGTCGTTTCCGGTTTCACGTCCGAACTCAAGAAGTCTTTCCTGCTGTTCCTTTTTACGGTTAAGCACCTTCAGTTTCACCAGTCCTTCGTTCATACCGATGGCATTTTTCCAGTAGTTGGCCGAAGAAGCATATTTGGCTGCATACTGGATGCGAGTTCTGGCGTCCTTTTGCATTTCCTCGTTCAACGCTCTCAGTCGCACGCCACGAACCGTGTCACGCATGAAGTTGGTAGTCTGCATACGTTCTTCCACTTCGTCGCTGATCATGTAGCGCCAGTTACGTCCGGGAAAACCCATCACGAAAGTGAAGTCACCTTCCTTGACACCTTTCAGATTGATGGCGATGTGTTTCTTGACTTTCAGCGGAACATTGTCTGCGCTGTATTTGGCAGGTTTTCCATCCTTGTCGGCATAGATGCGGAAGATGGAGAAGTCACCGCAATGACGCGGCCACATCCAGTTGTCGGTGTCAGCACCGAACTTACCGATGGAAGAGGGAGGTGCGCCCACCATTCGGATATCCTTGTAGACGGTCTTGACAAACAGGTAATATTTGTTTGCGCCGTAGAACGGTTTCAGTTCCAGTACGGTGAACTCGTCGGTGTGGATTTTCTCCTGTTCGGCAAAGCGGTCAGCCACCTTGCTGAGGTAGGAAGGAGACAGATAGTTCAGTCCTTCCGGATCTTCATCTTTTTGCAGCTGTTCCATCACGTAGTCCGTCACATCGAGGATACGGTCGATGTAAGTAACGGTCAGTCCCTCGCAGGGAAGTTCCTGTTCACGGGTCATGGCCCAGAAGCCGTCGGTCAGATAGTCATGCTCCACCGAACTGTGCTGCTGGATGTAGCCATATCCGCAATGGTGGTTGGTCAGTACGAGACCTTCCGGAGAAATGACTTCACCGGTACATCCTCCTCCGAAGTGAACGACAGCATCCTTCAGACTGATACTGTCGGGGGAGTACACTTTGTCGATGCTGATATCCAGTCCGAGATCGTACATGACGGCAGCATTCTGCTTTTTCAGGTCGGTCAGCATCCACATCCCTTCGTCAGCATGGCTGGCGAAGGTTGTGAAAACGCTTAAAAGTGAGAATAGGATTGTTTTTTTCATCGTTTATTCTACAATGTTCATTTCGTCAATCAGGTTCTTGCATCCTCCCAGTTTTTCCACGATGAACAGGACATAACGGATATCTACGGCAATACAACGCTGCAGGTTGTTGTCGAAGTTGATGTCGCCGCTCAGTGATTCCCAGTTACCGTCGAAAGCAGTTCCGATGAGTTCACCGTTGCCGTTCATGACGGGTGATCCGGAGTTACCGCCGGTGATGTCGTTGGTTGTCAGGAAGCAAGCCGGCATTTCTCCGTTAGGCAACGCATAACGTCCGAAGTTCTTGGAAGCATAAAGCTCTTTCAGTTTGGCCGGTACGACGAATTCCGGGTTGTTGGGATCCTCTTTTTCCATTACTCCCTTCAGGGTTGTATAGTATTTGTAGTGGATTCCGTCTTTCGGATCGTAGGATTTCACGTTTCCGTAAGTCAGACGAAGCGTGAAGTTTGCATCCGGAGCTTTCGGAGTCGGTGCATACATTTCGCACAGACCGCGAACGTAAGTTTTGTGAAGCAGGTTGATGTCACCTCTTGCGTTGCTCAGCTGGTCAGCCAGTTCCTTATACTTCGCATTTCTTGCAACGGTGTATTGTACAGCCAGGTCCTTGTCGATTGCTTCAACGGTCGGGTTGGCCATGAATGCATCGAAGTTCTTTTCGCTGGCAAAGATGCTGTTGTCATACAAAGCATCCACGTAAGCATTGTAGTCGCCGTTGAACTGTTTCTGTACGGTCTGGTAGAAGTCGGGCAGAGCTTCCGCAGAAACTTTCGAAGCATACAGCGGGATCAGCACTTTGGCAACCTTGCGGTCTACTTCATGGTCGTAGTCCTTGTTGTGGATGTTGGCGAATTCCTTTTTCAGTGTTTCCAGTGCTTTGGCAATGTCCTTCTTGTTCTCCTTCTGCAAAGCAGTCTTCAGCTCATCGAAGGCAGCCTGAGGTGCACTGAATTCGATACCGCTGCGGAAAGTTTCGCTGAAGTAAGTATTGCGTGTCTGGATCGGCATAACCCGTTTGACGTATTCGTCAATCTGTCCGACCACCTTTTCATAATCTGCATTACCCTTTTCCTTGGCATACTGTGCAAAACGGCTTTCCTGTTCAGCTTTTGTTTCCAGTACTTTATTGTCTACAATGGCCTTGTTCATACCGATGGAGTTTTTCCAGTAGTTGCTTGATCCGGCAAACTTGCTGGCATACTGGATACGTACCTTGTCGCTGGCAGCCATTTCCTTGCGCAGTACGTTCTGGCGTGCTTCACGAACCTCGATGCGCGGCACGTTGGTAGCTTCCATACGGAGACGCACTTCGCTTTCGGTCAGATAACGGCTGGTGCTTCCCGGAAATCCCATGATCATGGCATAATCGCCTTCCTGCAATCCCTTCAGAGAGATGGTCAGGTATTTCTTTGATTTCAGGGGCACATTGTCCTTGCTGTATTCTGCCGGATTTCCGTCTTTGTCTGCATAGATACGGAAGATGGAGAAGTCGCAGGTGTGACGCGGCCACATCCAGTTGTCGGTTTCTCCACCAAACTTACCGATAGATGAAGGAGGAGCGGCAACCATACGAACGTCCTTGTATGTCTTGATGTAGAACAGATAGAAGCGGTTACCTTCGTAGAAAGGCAGTGCCTGAGCCGTGATACCCGGAGCTTTTTTCAGGTCGCTTTTCTTCAGTTCTTTTTCAGCGAGTTCTTTCAGGTATTTGCTGCCGAAGGTTTCAGCTTCGGTTACTTTTCCTTTCTTTACATCTTCGTTTACTTTTTCCGTTACATCCACGATGCGTTCAACGAAACGGAATGTCAGGCCCGGAGTAGGGATTTCTTCCTGATAACTCTTTGCCCAGAATCCGTCAGTCAGGTAGTCGTGTTCTACGGAGCTGTGCTGCTGGATAGCTCCATATCCGCAGTGGTGGTTGGTCAGGATCAGTCCGTTGGGTGAAATGATTTCTCCCGTACAGCCTCCTCCGAAGATACCGACTGCATCTTTTAATGTCAGTTGTTCCGGATTATAAATGCTGGCAATGTCTATTTTCAGGCCCTGAGCTTTCATTCTGTCGGCCAGGTTCTGCTCTTGCATCATCTGCAGGAGCCACATTCCTTCATCGGCCTTTGCCGGTGAAAATGCCGCACAAAGCAGTGCGAGTGCTAGTACTTTCAGTTTTTTCATTCTATTTTCAGTTTAGATAAATTTATGCAGGTAATTGAAGTACAAAGGTAATAAAAATATTAGGAATACTTACGAAAAGAGTCCTGTCATTCCTCTGAAAGCAGGAATGCAGGACTCTTTTTGATATAAGATTCGGTATTCTGTTTACAGTTTCTTGGGTTTAACTGTAATAAAAGTCAGATAGTCGTCATTATCTGACAGGATATTGATGTGAAGACCTTCGGAAGAGACGAAAGCCCGGCTGAACCGGTTGCTTGGTTCTTTGATGTTATATTCTCCGACTTTCTGAAAGTGTTTATCAAGAATTATGACAGCAAGGTTTCGTTTTGGAGCTGATTTTTCATTGACATCATAATCCGACAGAGGTAAAGTCAGGAGTCTGTAATACAGCTGATTCCATTTGTCGTAGTAAATTGATGTATATTGAACCTGTTCCATTATGCTTCGGTCTACTTCTTTTTCAGAACGGGCTGGGTGAATGGTATAAGGTTTGGAATACCCTGCGAAGTAGCACTGGGTCTTTTTAGTGTGGATATTAAAAACCCGAATGCTGTCGTATGCCGGATAGTTTATTACCATTTCACCTTGAGGACTGAGATCATAAGGTACAACCCGATAGGCAAAAGTTTGCCATATTCCTTTTTGATTATAAATTTCCGGATAGCCGTTTTCATGACGTACCAAACTGTCTTTCAGGTTAAGAAGTAAGGTGACGCCTTCAGGTATCTGGTTGGATTGGGAATCACACACATTACATCCTTGTCCTTGTAATATAATATAATTATCCACTTTCTTGATAGGAGTATCAGAATATGGTAATATATCGGGACGTCTGAATGAACATCCTGATTCCAGGGGATAGTCTTTTATTTTATATTTCTTTTGTAATTCACCTTTTTCGTTGAATAAGTCTAATTGCCATAGCCAGGTATGATACATAAAAATAGAATCTTTATTATGTATCAGGAAACCACAAAAATTAGGGTCTAATGCATTGGGACCTTCTTTCTGGAATTGTATTTTCTGAATTTCCTTGCCGCTTTTTACATCAAAGATGCAAATGTTATTTATAGGTTCATTGTACAGAGCAAGAAGTTGAGAATCGTTTCTTTCATATGTCTGAATATGATTTACTATTTGAGTTGTAGAATCATCTAACAAAAAAACTTTATGGGGAAGCTCTACCATTGTATACAACTGCTTTCCCATACGGTTTACAGAAGTTTCTCTACCGCATGCTATACATAGAATTCCAATGCAAATGGTAAGAAAAGACTTGATAGTTTCCATTTAATCCCTTTTTGATCATTTTGTATTGCCGCTGCATCTGACTTCACTACCATTTCCGCTGGATACGCATGCATCATCACTGCCATCTTTTAGTTTTGAGCAATATCCAGTATTTTTGCTAGGGTCTGAACTTACTTCACAACCGGCAATGGCTTCTGTTGATTCAAGATCTGAGATTGTTAAGATATGGTTGTCAGAAGAAACTTGAATGTAGGCTGCAATAGCTACTATTGTAACGCAAGTAAGGAGGATTCGTCTTTTTTTCATAATTTAGTAGTTTTTAGTTTTAGAAAAGATTAAAAGTGAGTTTTAAAAGTTCACTAATTTTCGATACGAGAATGTTCCGTTTTTTTCTTTATGTAAAAGTAATGGATAATTGCTGTCGTAATAATTTGCATTATAAAACAACTCTTTTGTATCAATTCTTACATTATTGAGTGATAAGTTTTCTTGTCCTATTTCTAGTTTTAGTTTTTTCGGAGAATCGACCAAAGTGAAGATAAACAAAAATCGAGGATCATTTTTCTTGTCCTTAAAAATAGTTTCAGCTGATTGAATACATGAATGGCATCCCTTACGAGGTACAACAACAATAAATTCGTACTGTTTTGCGTCTATAGGGTAATGAGAGTTTATCTGTGTATTGAGAAACTCTGTGAATTTTATTGTCTTGTTGCAAGAAGATAATATGCAGATGCTTGTAATTAGAAATAACCACTTCTTTGTGTTCATAGTTTCCTGGGTTTTACCGTTATAAAAGTCATATAGTCGTCATTATCCGACAGGATATTGATATGAAGACCTTCTGGAGAGACAAAGCAAGATCCATAGCGATTTGTTTTTTCTTTGATATTATATTCTCCTACTTTCTGGAAATCTTTATCAAGAATGACAACAGCCAGATGGCGAGATGGAAAGGCGCGGGTATTTCCGTCCCATTCTGATTCCGGTAACGTAAGCAGTCTGTAATATAACTGATTCCAGCGGTCATAATAAATACCTGTGTATTGAACCTGCTCTGCTACGTTGCGCATGATATCAGCCATAGAGTTTCTTTTGGCCGGACGTATGGAATAGGGGTGGGAGTATCCTGCAAAGAAGGTTTTCGTTTCTTGGGTGTGGATGTTGAATACCCGTATGCTGTCGTCAGCCGGAAAACTTAGCACCATTTCATTGGCGGGGCTTAAATCGTATGGTATAACGCGATAGGCAAAAGGTTGCCATACTGCATCCTTGTTCCCGTATATTTCAGGATAACTGTTTGCATAATATACAATACTGTCTTTCAAATTCAGAAGCAACGAAACACCTTGCGGAATGTCATTGGACTGAGTGTCGCACACATTGCATCCTTGCCCTTGCAGTATGATGTATTCATCTGCTTTTTTAATGGGTGTATTGGGACAAGGCAATATTTCGGGACACCGAAAGTGGCAATTCTTTTGTAAAGGATAATCTTTTAGGCGGTATTTTTTGAGGAGTTCGCCTTTGTTATTGAACAGGTCTAGTTGCCATAGCCAGGTATGATATACAAAGATCGAGTCTTCATTGTGTATCAGAAATCCAAAAACATTTCCATCCAAAGCGTTGGGGCCTTCTTTCCTAAATTGTATTTTGTGGACTTCCTTGCCGCTTTTTACATCAAAGATGCAAATGTTATGTAGCGGGTTATTGTATGAGGCAAGAAATAGAGAGTCGTTTTTCTCATATGTGTGGATATGTGAAATTACTTGTGTCGTAGAGTCATCCAGAGAAAATACTTTATGAGGAAGCTCTTGCATGGTATACAACTGCTTCCCCATACGGTTTTCTGAAGTTTGTTTACTGCATGCTCCACATACAATTCCGATAGATAAAGCAAGAATAAACTTCAATTTCATGTGATTTTTTTTAGTTGTTTGTATTTCCACTACATCTTACAGCATCATGAGCTGCTTCGGTAACGCATGCATCTCCTCCATCGAGTTTAGGAACGCAATATCCAGTATTTTTACTAGGGTCTGAACTTGTTTCACAACCGGCAATGGCTTCTGTTGATTCAAGATCTGAGATTGTTAAGATATGGTTGTCAGAAGAAGCTTGAATGTAGGCTGCAATAGCTACTATTGCAACGCAAGTAAGGAGGATTAATCTTTTTTTCATAATGTATTAGGTATTAGTTTATATTTATGAAACTATACAAAGATATAAAAAATATGATTTGATATCTGATTATATTGTTTTTTTAACTAATTATAATAATTAAATTCATCCAGCCTGTTATCCTTTTGTCATCCGGCTGACATTTTGCATATTCGGGCCTGTGAGAGTCGCTGATTTGCGTCCCGAGGTGCAGGGAGAAGCCAATTCGCGAACGGAAAATTACTTATTCGCTTGTACTTGAGTTTGTTAGCTGAAAATTTAACATATTCAGGCTGCTCATCCGGATCAGAAAAGAGGCATCTGGAGCAGCGAAAGGAACATTCGGAGCCGATGTCTGCCCGTTCTTCCAGATTCGTGCGGTCGTTTTCCTTGGTTTGACCGTACATTTTGGCCGGAACGGGCTGTCGAAAGCACTGCAACGGCCTGATGATTTCTGCATAATGAACCGTTATTTCTGCATCTGTATGCAAAAGATTGCATAAAATATCGCTTTTATCTCCGGATTGCTTTCCGGATGAGGCCGGATCAGATCCGGGAGTGTAAGTCTTTTCTGTCAGAATGATTCAAAAGGAAACCGGAAAGTCCGGCGGGCTTTCTTTTTGCCCCGATGCTTTTGCTTACAGTCTGTCACATTCCCTTTTCGGCCACTTTCAGGAACTGTTCCGAAAGAGTAATAATCCTCTATTTAAGTTTAAATTTTGGTAATTTTCTTTTGTCAAAACGACAAAGATTATACCTTTGTCGCGTAATTCAAATAAAGTATCGCGAGCATGTATAAACTTTATTTTTTCCTGTTTTGTGCTGTGCTTTTTGCTTCTTGCGGTAAGAAATACAGAATAGAAGGGGTGTCTTCCGTTTCATTGCTGGACGGCAAGATGCTGTTTATCAAAGTGCCGGCAGGTGACAAATGGGTAAATATTGACTCGGCAGAGGTGATTCACGGCCTGTTCAAGATGGAGGGAAAAGCGGATTCAACAATGTTGGCTACTCTGTTTATGGACGATGAATGCATCATGCCTTTCGTCATTGAACAAGGAAAAATCAATATCAATATTGACAATGCAGGCATCACCATCAAGGGAACTCCGCTGAATGACAGTTTCAATGATTTCATCATGCAGAAAAATTCACTGGACGACCGTGCATACGAAGTGGAGCGTGAGGAAAGCCGCATGATCATGGACGGTAGGGATCTGATGACGGTTCACCAGGAAATCGAGAAAAAGCGCCTGGCTTTGTCGGACGAGATGAATACGCTGGTGAAGGATTTCATTGGAGCCAACTATGACAATGTGCTGGGCCCCGGAGTATTTATTTTGTGGTGCAACAGCATGCCCTATCCGATTCTGACTCCTCTGATGAAGGAAATTGTGGACAAGGCGCCGGAATCGTTCCGCAATGATCCGCTGGTCAGGGAATTCCTGATGGTGGCGCGGAGCAATATGGAGAAGATGCATTGATAAAGAAAAGGCATACAGAGAGGTGCGGTTGCACAGTCTGTATGCTTTTTTTTCAGTTACGATATTTTTCGGGGAGTCCGCTCTCGATGGCCTGATAGGATTCGGTCATCAGTTCTTTCAGATTTTCTTCTCCCTTTCCCTTGGGATAGATCGGCGTGTGGATCGTCAGTTTGAGCCGGTGCCAGGAAAGGAGTTTGCCGGTTCTCGGCAGTATGTCAAACGATCCGTCGATAGTCATCGGAACGACGGGCAGCTGTAATTGGTCGGCCAGGAGGAAAGCACCTTTTTTAAACTCGTTCATGTGTCCCGTGAAGGTGCGTCGTCCTTCGGGGAAAACCACAAGGGAGGTTCCTCCCTGCAACACTTTTTCTGCGTGTTTGATGGTTTCATAAACTTTTCTGGGGCTGGATTTATCTACAAAAATGAAACCGGCCGATTCGCATGCCTTTCCGACAAAAGGAACTTTGCGGAGACTTTTTTTCATCATCCATTTGAAGTTTCTTCCCAGAAATCCGTAGATCAGGAATATATCGAATGCTCCCTGATGATTGGCCAGGAAAACATACGATGTGCGGTGGTCGATCTTTTCGTGACCTTCTACGGAAACCGGCAGAAGAAACAGCCAGCAGGTGAGTTGAGACCAGATTTTTCCGGGATAGTATCCCCAGAAATGTCCGTTTCCCAGCCAGCATCCGATCATGGTAGTCAGTGCCGTGAGGATGGTCAGAACCAGAAAGATGGGCAGACCGATGCAGATTTGGTAAATGATGTATAAGATCTTCATTGTTTATTGGTTTTTATTGATTGAATACTACTTTTGCGTAAGGTGATAAGTGTAATTTCCGGCCACGCTCCCAGGCGCATGGGGAAAAGAACATAGCCCAGACCTACGTTCACATAAAGGCCTCGTCCGTCTTCCAGGTACATGCCGCAGTGCTCCGGATAAACGAAGCGGGAGAAGGAGAAACCGAAGAGCCGGATCTGCATGTCGTGTGTATGGCCCGACAGGGTGAGCTGAACATCGCTTTCCGGCAATATTTCTCTGCGCCAGTGTGTCGGATCGTGACTGAGCAGGATCTTGAACATTCCTTCAGTTCCCTGAAGTGCCTGACTCAGGTTGGCGTAGTCGGGGAAGGGAGGAGCTCCGCTGTTTTCCACGCCGGCCAGTGCAATGGAGTCGTTTCCCCGGTGCAGAATGCGGTGGCTGTTCATCAGCATTTGCCATCCCATGCGGTTTTCCCGGACGATGAGACTGTCCACATTGGCAATCCGGTCAAGTTCGGATTCCCATCGGGTGTAAGTGCCATAGTCGTGGTTTCCCAAGACGGAGAACACTCCGTCTTTTGCACGGAGTTGTGACAGGACGGGAACGAACTCGGTCAGTTCGTCCGCACGACTGTTGACCAGGTCACCGGTGAATACCGCCAGATCCGGATGCTGGGCATTGCATAAGTCGATGGCCCGTTGCAGGGCATGGCCGTTGCCTTTCCAGCTTCCCGAATGGATATCGGACAACTGGAGAATGCGGTATCCGTCGAAAGCATCCGGCAGATCGGGCGAAACGTAAGTAACCTGATGTACCTTGAAGTTCTCTTTTCCCCGGACTGCACCGAACAATATGTAGCCAAAGGCGGCCAGTGCAGGCAGGAGAGCAATCCATCCGTGAGGAAGCCGGATGCGGAGCAGGTTGGAAATTCCCCGCACCAGCAGACTGCACAGTGCAAATACCGCTTTGGGAACAGCGATACATAATGTAATGATCAGGTAAGTTCCGAAGTGGTGTTGCTGTATGCTGTCCTTGAACAGAATGAATATCAGCAGTACCAGCAACAGGGACGCACTGGGAATGCCGAACAGTTGTTTCCATAATTTGTTGGACTGATGGCGGATGTATGCTTTGTAGATATACCAGTCGGGCAATAACAGCAGGACGATAAAGAACAGGGAAACTCTCAGCAGAATCATGGCTTACGGTCAGTCTTGTAAGTTGGCAGATAGATATTTTCTCATTTCTTTTACGCTGAAACCTCTTCGTTCAGCATAGTCTTTCAACTGTTCTTCGTCGATTTTTCCCACCGCAAAGTAGCGGGAAGCCGGATGCGAGAACATCAGACCGCATACGGAAGCATGAGGCTGCATCATGCCGTTCTCAGTCAGATGAATGCCGATGCGCTTCATGTCGATCAGTTCATCCAGCAGATAGCTTACCGAAATATCGGGTAAGGAGGGATATCCGACAGCAGGACGTATGCCCTGATAGTCTTCATTGAGCAGCTGTTTCATGGTCAGCTGTTCGTCGGGTGCGTAGCCCCATGCTTTTTTCCGGATGAATTCATGGAGTTTTTCGGCAGCAGCTTCCGCCAGTCTTTCGCCGAGTGTCTTAATCAGCAGATGCTTGTAGTCATCATTCTGGTAAGGCTCTTCCATGCGTTCGTCGATGGTTGTGGCAAACGCTCCTACGGTATCGGTAATTCCGGAACTCAACGGACGGACGAAATCGCTCAGACAGAGAAACGGATCTGTGGGATGAATGCGGGTCTGCTGTCTCAGGAGCGGAAAGCGATGACCGGCAAGGATCAGGTTGTCTCCGTCGGCATTGGCTTCCATCAGCCGGTAGACGGCATACACTTTATACTTTCCATCTATGGCGTTCAGCATGCGGTTGGCTTCCTTATGCAGCTGCATAGCCTCTGCTGCCTTGGCGCGGTCGGCTTCGGGAAAGGAAGCCAGCCATCCGGCACGGCAAGCATCACAGCCGTGAATATCGGCAATAGTTGCAAACCGTGGCTGAAATCCCCAGGCATGGAAAAAATAAATCCAGTTGATGTATTCAGCCAGGTCGTGAATGTCGTAAGTAACGGTTGTAATACCCATAAGAATCACATTTCGTTTTAATCTTTAAAGAGCTCTCCGGAAAGTCAGAGCCTGTCCGCGTACTTCCTTGTGGAGTTGTCCGTTGTCATAGACCAGAGATCCGTTGACGAAGGTCTTCTCAACCTGGGCATGGAAACGCTGTCCTTCCATCGGACTCCAGCCGCATTTGCTCTGGATGCACTCGGGAGTGACGGTCCATTCTTTGTTCGGATTGACCAGTACGAGGTCGGCCTGATAGCCGGTTCGGATGAAACCGCGGCCCTGAATCTGGAAAAGTTCAGCCGGAGCGTGACACATTTTCTGGACGAGCTGTTCCATGGTCAGGACTCCTTCGCGCACCAGTTCCATGATACTGATCAGGGAGAACTGGAGAGTCGGCATGCCAGATACCGCTTTCAGGGCTCCTCCTGCCTTTTCGCTCAGCAGATGGGGGGCATGATCTGTTCCGATCACGTCAATCCGGTTTGTGGCGAGTGCCTGGCGTAAAGCATCCCGATCCTGTTTCGTCTTGATGCTGGGGTTGCATTTGATGCGTGCTCCCAACGTCTTGTAGTCTTCGTCACAGAAGAAGAGATGGGACACACAGGCTTCCGAAGTGATGCGCTTTTCCCCGAGAGGACGGTCTTCGAAAAGTTCCAGCTCGCGTGCTGTGCTTACATGCAGGACATGCAGGCGTGCTCCGGTTTCTTTGGCCAGCTGTATAGCCAGAGAAGAAGAACGGTAGCAGGCTTCTTCACTGCGGATGAGCGGGTGGCAGGAAATATCGGGATCCTCTCCATATTTTTGTTTGAAGAGTTCTGTATTCTGACGGATGATATTCTGGTCTTCACAGTGGGTAGCAATCAGCATCCCTGCCTCAGAGAAGATTCTTTTGAGGGTTTCCATGCGGTCGACCAGCATGTTTCCGGTACTTGCTCCCATGAAGAGTTTGACTCCGCATACATGAGTCTTGTCAAGAGCGGCCAGCTGGTCAGCATTGTTGTTGGTTGCTCCAAAATAGAAAGAATAGTTGACCAGGCATTTCCGGGCTGCATCAGCAAACTTGTTGTCCAGTGCTTCGAGGGTTGTAGTCTGCGGATTGCAGTTGGGCATATCCATGAAAGAGGTGACTCCTCCGGCGGCAGCTGCCGCCGGTTTTGTTGCCCTGTCCGCTTTATGAGTCAGTCCGGGATCGCGGAAATGTACATGATCATCGATCACGCCGGGCAACAGATAACATCCCGTAGCGTCAATCTCTTTGTCGCAGGGTGATGCCGGAGTTTGTCCGTTTTCCAGTATTTCAGCTATCTTTTCATTTTCTATTACTACAGAGCCGACGAATTTTCGTCCTTCATTTACAATGGTTGCATGATGTATCCACGTACGCATGTTTCTTAGTTTTTTATTTTGGAAGGATATTTTCGGAACCAGCTGTCCCATTTTAGTTTAATCACACCGAATACGGCCTCACCGAAAATGCTGCTGTTCATCTTGGAAGTTCCCAGTTCGCGGTTGATGAAGATGACGGGTACTTCTATGATTTTGAATCCGCATTTGTAGGCAGTGAATTTCATTTCTATCTGGAAGGCGTACCCTTTGAAACGGATCTTGTCCAGCGGAATGGTTTCCAGCACTTCGCGGCGGTAGCATTTGAAGCCCGCTGTCGTGTCATGAATGGGCAGACCGGTAATGAAACGTACATATTTGGAAGCAAAGTATGACATGAGTACTCTTCCCATGGGCCAGTTGACCACATTGACTCCGCTGATATACCGGGAGCCGATTGCCACGTCTCCGCCCTCATCATGGCAGGCTTTATACAGGCGGGGCAGGTCATTGGGATTATGACTGAAGTCCGCATCCATTTCGAAGATGTAGTCATACTTGTGTTCGATCGCCCATTTGAATCCGGTAATGTAGGCTGTTCCAAGTCCTAATTTTCCTTTCCGTTCAATCATGAACAGGCGTTCGGGAAACTCTTGTTGCAGACGGCGTACGATATCAGCTGTCCCGTCCGGTGAGTTGTCTTCAATGATCAGAATATGGAAATATTTCTCCAGCTTGAAAATGGTCCGGATGATATTTTCAATGTTTTCTTTTTCATTGTAAGTCGGGATGATTATGATGCTGTCACTTGTTTGCATATTGATGTCTGTTTTAGGCAAAGATAGGGAATAATATAAGATGTCTCATCATTTTCTTCGAAAAAGTGATAAAAAACTTCGGATGCTTTTCTTTGCCATAAAAATAAAAATGCCGTATTCCCAACGTTCTGAGAATACGGCAAGGTCATATTTTTATTTATCCGATATGGCCAAAAGTATATTGTGCAGCTTGTGTCATCCAGTCAAAGGCCTGTGGGCATATTCCTATGAGGCAGATTGCTGCAAGGCAGATTGCCAGAGCCGCTCTTACCGCACCGGAGCTGGTGAACTTCGGCAAGGGATTGGTTTCTGCCGGAGTGATGAAGATTGCCTTGACAACCAGAAGATAATAGTAAAGTGAGATCACGGTATTTACCAGTGCGAGGAAAACGATCATCCAATGACCGGCATGGAAAGCGGCAGCAAAGACCATGAACTTGGAGAAGAATCCGGCGAACGGGGGAATTCCGGCCAGTGAGAACAGTCCGGCTGTCATGACCAGACTCAGCCGTGGATTGGTCTGATAGAATCCGTTGTAAGCTTCGCGGTCGGTTCTTCCTCCGCAATTCTGTTCTACTGTACTGATCACACCGAAGACGGCCAGGTTGGCTACCACGTAGACAGCTACATAATATGCCATGGCTCCTGCGCCCTGAGAGGGAGTTCCAAGTACGGCCAGTATCAGGTAGCCGGCTTGTGAGATACTACTGTATGCCATGAATCGTTTCATGTCGTGTTGCAGGAGGGCAAGTACGTTGGCCAGTGTGATGGACAGAATGATCACGACGGCTGCCAGATCTTCCCACTGGCTTGCCATGGGACCGAAGGCTTTTACCAGCGCATTCAACAGCGTAAATGCAGCTGCTCCTTTTGAGATGACGGACAGGTAAGCACTGACACAGGTCGGAGCACCTTCGTAGGTATCGGGAGTCCACATATGGAATGGAACCAGACTTAACTTGAATCCCATTCCGGCGAAGAACAGAACGATTGCCAGAATCTGAAGGGGAGTACCTGTCATGTGCTGGCTCAGGTCGGCAAAATACATGGTTCCGCAAGTTCCGTATACCAGAGACAGTCCGTAAAGCATCAGGGCAGAAGAGAACATGGCAGAGAGGATGAACTTGGCTCCGGCCTCTGCACTGTGATGGCGGAACTTGTCGAATGCTACGAGACAAGCCATCGGGATGCTGGCCAGTTCAAGTCCGACATAAAGCAGCAGGAAGTTACCTGCGCTGATCATATAGAACATTCCCAATAGAGTGGAGAGAGTCAGAAGATAGAACTCTCCGGCCTTGTGGCGTGTATCTTCACGTTCCAGCCAGGGATTGGCCTGCAGGAAAACGAGCAGAGTACCTGCCGTGAGCAGGGTCTTGGCAACGGAAGTCATTGCAGTGTTCTGATACATGCCGCCGAATGCTTCGACTTCATACGGACTGGTAAGGGTGACAGGAAGCAGCAAGACGAGCAATACACACGAAAGCCGTTGCATGACTTTCGGGGAAGGAGTCTTGAGGAACAGGTCAGTAAGCAATACAACGATCAGAATGACCGCCAGAGCTATTTCTGCCTGCATAGTGTGTAAGGTTGTCAGTATATCCATAATGCATTACAATTGACAAAGTTGTGAAATAATAGGTTCTACACTTCCACTGATCAGATGGCTTACCCAGTAAGGAGCCAGACCTAATCCGGCAACGGCCACAATCAGGCAGATCACGGCGAAACGTTCATCCCATGTCGCATCGGTCAGTTTCAGGTGTTCCGGGTTTGTACAGGTTCCATACAGGATCTTTCCGACAACACGCAGGATATAGACTGCCGTGATAACGATACTCATGGTGGCGATCACCGTACAGATACGGTGGAAGGCATCTGCATGCTGGAATGAACCGACAAAGACTGTCATCTCAGCAATGAATCCGCTTAATCCCGGAAGACCGAGGTTGGCAAGTCCGGCAATGACATAACCGACAGAAAGGAACGGCATGATTTTCATCAGTCCGCTCAACTGACGGATGTCGCGGGTGTGTGTACGTCCGTAGATCATACCGATCAGGGCAAAGAACAGAGCTGTCATCAGTCCGTGACTCAGCATTTGGAGAATAGCACCTGTTGCACTCACTTTGGTCATCATCAGCAAGGCAAAAAGTACGAGTCCGCAGTGGCTTACGGAAGAATAGGCATTGATGTATTTCAGGTCGGTCTGTACCACAGCGCTGAAAGCACCGTATACAACGGAGATGGTGGTCAGTACCAGGAAGAAGTCTCCCCAGATTGCAGCTCCGGTAGGCATCAGGAACATGGCGATGCGGAAACATCCGTAACCGCCCAGTTTCATCAGTACGCCTGCATGAAGCATGGATACAGCTGTCGGTGCTGAAGCATGACCGTCAGGGCTCCATGTATGGAAGGGAAACAAGGCACCTAATACGCCGAAACCGACAAAGGTCATCGGGAAGAAGATGCGCTGCATTTCGGTCGGGATTTTCAGTTGGGCGATCTCCAGAATGTTCATGGTTTCACCGCCTGCTCCATAGAAGATTCCAAGAATACCGATCAGCAGGAAGGCAGATCCGCCCATCAGCATCAGGGTAAGTTTCATCGCTGCATATTCTTTTTTGCCGCTTCCCCAGACTCCGATCAGCAGATACATCGGGATCAGTGCCACTTCATAGAACATGAACATGGTGAACAGGTCGGTAGATATGAAGAAGCCGAATACTCCTGTACTCAACAGGGTGAACCACAGAAAATATTCTTTTGTCAGGGGCTTGAGTTTCCAGGATGCGAAAGTACCTGTGAACACAATAATGGAACTTAGCAGCAGCATGACTACGGAGATACCGTCCACTCCTACGGAATAGCAGATGTGAAGCGATGCATACCAGACTACGCTGTCCGTAAACAACATCTCGGCAGTGGCTCCTTCATTGCGCAGTCCGATATAGGATACGGCCAGATAGGCTGCAAGAATCAGCAGCAGGGAAGAGCCGGTTACCATGACACCCCTTATTTGATTCACGTTACGGGCAATCCAGAGACCCAGTAACATGAGCAGGGGAATTATAACAAATAGACTTAATATATTCATAATACTAATAACATGACAGTTAATACTATAATTCCACCCAGGAACCACATGGTGTAGCTCTGGATCTTTCCGCTTTGCATGGGCTGTACGCTTTCTCCTGTTGCGTTGGCACCCCAGGCCATGAAGTTCATGAACTGATCTACCACGTGGCGGTCAAACCAGGCAAGCGGAGTGGAAACACAGCGGAAGATGATTCGCTTGGTAATGAACAACCAGATTTCATCCATATAGAAGCGCTTGTATGCAGCACGGTGCAATGTGCTGAATCGGGTTGCCAGCATGTCTGCTACCGGCTGTCTGTCGCGGGCATACATCCAGGTTGCAATGGCGATGGCAATGATTGCAACGATGATGCTTGTTGCGGCCACCTGTGTGTCAAGGTGAATGTCGTATGCTTCACCGTTTGCTGAAACAAAATGTCCGAAAGGCAGTAACCATCCGCAAACGATTGTGATGGCTGCCAGGCACATCAGCGGGAAAGTCATGGCCAGCGGACTTTCGTGCGGAACGTGTTCGGCATGAAATTCCTTGTTCTCTGTTCCCCAGAAAATACCGTAATAAAGGCGGAACATATAGAAGGCTGTCATACCGGCGATGATGGTCATTATCCATCCCATGACCGGACTGAACTGGAAGCAGGCTGTCAGGATCTCATCTTTTGAGAAGAAACCTGAGAACGGAGGAATACCGGCAATGGCCAGACAGGCAATGAGGAAGGTAATGTGTGTGATGGGCATATACTTGCGAAGTCCTCCCATGGTAGACATTTCGTTGCTGTGGACGGCATGGATAATACATCCGGCACCCAGGAACAGCAGGGCCTTGAACATGGCGTGGGTGAACAGGTGGAACATTCCTGCCATGTATCCCAGTCCTCCTTCATGCGGATTTGCCGAGGTGCAGACACCGAGGGCGACCATCATAAAACCAATCTGGGAAATGGTAGAGAAAGCCAGCACACGCTTGATGTCGCTTTGGGCACAGGCTACGGATGCTGCATAGAAGGCTGTGAATGCTCCTACATAAGCAACCAGATGCAGGGTGTGAGGAGCAAAACCGATGAACAGCGGGAACATGCGTGCTACCAGGTAAACACCGGCTACCACCATTGTGGCAGCGTGGATCAGGGCGCTGACCGGAGTCGGACCTTCCATAGCGTCAGGCAACCAGATGTGCAGCGGGAACATGGCGCTCTTTCCGGCACCGCCCACGAACATCAGTCCCAAAGCCAGCGGAAGTACCATTCCCAGCTGCATCAGGCGCTCTTCACTCGGAGTGAAGGTAAAGGTCTGCATGTAATAACCGTAGATCAGAATACCGATCAGGAATCCGAGGTCGGCAAAACGGGTTACGATGAATGCTTTCTTGCTGGCGGCAATGGCTTCCGGTTTTGTATAATAGAATCCGATGAGCAGGTAGGATGAAACACCCACAAGCTCCCAGAATACATACATCTGGAAGATGTTTGTTGCAACCACCAGGCCAAGCATGGAGAAGGTAAAGAGGGACAGAAAAGCATAATAGCGCTGGAATCCCTTTTCTCCTTTCATGTAACCAAACGAATAGATATGTACCATTAAAGATACGGTGGAGATAACCACCAGCATCATGACTGAAATAGGATCAAGCAGGATCCCCATATCAATATGAAGCGATTCGGTAAACGGAAGCCACTGGAAGTTCCACGGAGTCAGGGTAGGGAATATTCCTTCAGCCGTACGTGGCGTCGTAAAATATTTGAAGGCGGTGAGATAACTCAGTACGGTTACCCCTGCCAGGGAAAGCGTACCGATCCATCCCGCTGTACGATGTTTCATGTACATGCCTGTCAGTCCCAGAATGAGGAAGCTCAGTACAGGCAGTGCAAGTATCAGAATTGTATATTCCATAATCAATAGCTGTTTTTAGTTATCCTTTCAGATCGGTAATGTCATCAGTCAGTATCTGTTTGACATTCCGGTATACATTGATAATGATGGCGATGGCTACAGCGGTTTCTGCTGCTGCTATGGCGATACCGAACAAACTGAAAAAATGACCTTCTAAGTGATCTGGAAACAAGTAACGGTTGAATACTGCAAAGTTGATGTTCGTGGCATTTAACATAAGCTCTACCGAGATGAGCAGGGCCAGCAGATTCTTGCGGGTGAAGAATCCGTAGATTCCGCAGAACATCATGATGGTACTGATGACCAGATAGTGTATTACGTGTATTTCTAATTCCATATTCGTAGCTTTTTATTTATCTTTTCTTGCTATCAGGATACCGCCGATCATGCAGGCAAGCAGTAAGACACTGACAACTTCGAACGGCAGTATGAACTGGTATTTTCCCGTACCGGTCAGGGAGAGACCTATTTCTCGTACCGGCAGTTCCACGCCCTGTGGAATCATGTTGAGGGCAAATCCGTTGGTAAGTACCAGGAAAAGAACCAGAGCGGCTCCGACAAGAGTCGTGAGCAGTACGCTGATCAGTTTGGCGCGGTTCATACGATATTTCATATCTTTATCTGACTGTGTCAGCAAAATAGAGAATACATACAGGACCACGATACCTCCGGCATAGACCATCAACTGTACAGCTCCCAGGAAAGTATATCCCAGTATGCCGTAAATGGCTCCTGTGCCGAACAGTACGAACAGCAGGTAGGTGGCTGCGCGCAGGATTTTTCCGGTTGTGACGGCTAATACGGAACAGACCGCAATGGCTGCCGCTACAACGTAGAATACGATTTCTTGAAGTGTAATTTCCATGTTCTCTCTTTTTTATTTAGCAAGTGTTGAACCTTCATGGTTTAGTGTAAGCAGGAGTTTTTCCTTTTCAAAGACTGCATTCTCGAAGTCATTGGTGAACTGGATTGCTCCGTGGGGACAGGCATTTACGCACAGCTGGCAGAACATGCAGGATCCCAGATTATATTCATACTTCACTAAAAACTTTTTCTTTTTTCCGTCTTCATCCTCGCGGGTTTCCGAGGTGACTTTGATGGTTCCGTTCGGACAGGCCATCTGGCACAGACCGCAGGCTACGCAGTGATGATGGTTTTCACTGTCGTGCGGCATGACGAGCATGGCACGATGGCGTTCCGGAATATGAAGCGTTGTGTGGCGGTTTTCCGGGTATTGTTCTGTGACCTTAGGCTGCCAGAATACTTTCATGGAGGTGCGCATGCCGATCAGCAGACTTTTTACTCCCGAACCGAATCCTTTGATATATTCGTTAAAACTTTCCATAATGTTTGATTACAAATCCTTTCTTATCGGTGGTTAAAATGTTAATCCGGTGACTTTACACAAAGTCATTACCAGCAGAACCAGCAGTGAGAGCGGCATCAGGTATTTCCATTCCAGAGTCAGTACCTGGTCAATGCGCAGGCGGGGGAAAGTCCAGCGGATCCACATGAGCAGGAATACGATGAAGAAGGTTTTTCCGACGAACCAGATCACTCCGGGAATGTAGTCCATGACTGCATTGAATGCGTCAAGTCCGGCAATGTGCAACGGCATCCATCCGCCCAGAAAGAGGGTAGTGGCGATTCCGGCGGTGATGAACAGGTTCAGATATTCTGCCAGATAGAAAAATCCGAAGTGCATACCGGAATATTCGGTGTGGTAACCGGCAGTCAGCTCCTGTTCGGCTTCGGCCAGGTCAAACGGTCCTCGGTTGGCTTCGGCATTACCGGCGATCAGGTAGATGATGAAAGCTGCAAGGGCAGGAATATGTCCTTTGAAAATGTTCCATCCGTCGGCCTGTCCGCTGACGATTTGCTGGATATCCATGGTTCCGCTGAGCATAACCATTGTCAGGACGGTCAGTCCGATGGAAAGTTCGTAGCTGATGATCATGGCTCCGCTTCGTACGGCTCCGATGATGGTATACTTGCTGTTACTGCTCCATCCGGCCAGAAGGATTCCCAGTACGCCGATGGATGAGGCTGCAAGAACGAAAAAGATACCGATATCCATGTGAAGGATTTCTCCACCTTTATTCCAGGGCAGGCAGGAGAAAGTAAGGATAGAGGCCAGAATGACCAGGAACGGTGCCAGATTATAAAGGAAATGATCTGAGTTTTTCAACTCGATGATTTCCTTGGTCAGAATCTTGATCACGTCGGCCGGTACCTGAAGCAGACCTCCTTTTCCACCGACACGGTTCGGACCGATACGGCACTGGAAGGCTGCACAGACCTTTCGTTCCATATAAATAAGGATGATGGCCAGGACGGCATAAAGCACCAGAATCATGACGCCTACCACGAGTCCTTCCAGAAAAATAGCTAACCCTTCGGGCATGATACTGCATAAGGCAGCATGGATGGCCATGAAGAGAGGCTGTAGATTATAATAGTCTAGAAACATATTTCTTCTCTAATTTAGGGTGATACATAACAGTGTTTACCGGTCAATGTCAGGAATAACGTAGTCCATTGTTCCGCCGATAGCAATCAGGTCGGCAATCTTGTTATCTTTGCAGACCGTATCAAGTGCGTGTACCAGCGGCAGTCCGGTAGACCGGTAGTGCAGGCGGTAAGGTGTCTTGTCTCCGTGACTTTCAAGCATGACATCAAATTCTCCACGGCTGCTTTCTACGGCTGCTGAGTAATTTCCTTCGGGGATCTTGATGATGGGCTTGGTCTTGACACGGAATTCTCCGGCAGGAATGTTGTCAATCAGCTGTTCGATGATGTGGCATGATTCCATGATCTCGTCCATACGCACCATATAACGTGCAAACGAATCTCCTTCTGTATAGAGGATTTCCTTGAAGTCGACCTTGTCATATACAGCGTAGGGATGATGCTTGCGCACATCGTTTGCCCAGCCTGAAGCACGTCCTGAACCTCCGGTTACTCCCAGTGAGATTGCGTCTTCGCGGCTTAACAGACCGACGCCCTTCAGACGGGTGGTTGCGATGACGTTTCCGGTGAAGATATCGTGATAGTCCTTGATGACGCTGCGCAGGTGCTTGATGAACTCTTTCACCTTGCGCTGGAAATCGGGATGCAGGTCAGCCTGAACACCTCCGATCATGTTGTAGTTCTGGATCAGTCGTCCGCCTGTCGTTTCTTCAAAGATATCCAGAATCATTTCGCGTTCGCGGAAACCGTAGAAGAACGGTGTCAGTCCTCCCATATCCATGACCAGACAAGAATAGAACAACAGGTGAGAATCGATACGCTGAAGTTCGTCCATGATGGTACGGATGTATTGAGCACGTTCCGAGATTTCAATGCCTGCCGCCTTTTCAATGCACATGCAGAGGGCGTGACGGTTTTGATGAGCGCTCAGGTAATCCAGACGGTCTGTCAGGGCGAGCGTCTGCGGATAGGTGAGACTTTCGTTAAGCTTTTCGATACCCCGGTGAATATATCCGCAGATGGGATCTACCTTGCTGATGGTTTCACCTTTAAGAGAGGTGCGCAGACGAAGTACTCCGTGAGTTGAAGGGTGCTGGGGACCGATGTTAACCACAAAGTCCTGCTGTCCGAAAACAATGTTTTTCTTGTCAGCGATTGTTCCGTCCGGGTTCAGATAATATTCTTCGGTGATATCGGCATTCTCCTCGTTCTCCATGTTTAGCGGATTGGAGTTCATGTCATAATCCTTGCGCAGCGGATAACCAATCCAGTCTTCGCGCAGGAAGAGACGCCGCATGTCAGGATTGTTCAGAAAACGGATACCAAAGAAGTCGAACACTTCGCGTTCTTTGATTTCTGCAGTTTTCCAGAGATCACATACTGAGGGGAGAAACGGGTTCTCACGGTCAGTCGTAGAGGTCTTGAGAACGATACGGTTGTAAGTCTTGCTTGATTCCAGATAATAAAGTGCTCCCAGGCCTCCTTCCTGCCAGTCCATTCCCACGATGTCGCGCAGGAAGTCCATCGGTTCGTCCTTGTCATTTCTCAAGGCTTCGGCCACCTGACGGAATGATTCGACCGGAACGGTTACCACCTGATCGCCTGTTTCAGCGACTGTGATGCCGGGCACTAGTCGGGATATTTTTTCTGTTATATTCATAAATCGCTATTTTCCTGTCGTTAGTTATTCTTTATGATCCTCTTTTGAGTCGGGATTCTTTTCCTGGCGGTTCACTCCTCCGAGGAACTTTTCAACTTTTATTTTACGCTGAAGCTGCATCATGCCGTAGTAGAAAGCTTCCGGACGCGGAGGACATCCCGGTATGTAGACATCCACCGGAATAATCTTGTCGATTCCGTTGACTACGTGGTAGGACTTGATGAACGGGCCTCCGGAGATGGTACATCCGCCGACAGCAATGACATATTTAGGCTCTGCCATCTGATCATACAGACGTTTCAGCACCGGTGCCATTTTATAGGTGATGGTTCCCAATACCATGATCATGTCTGCCTGTCGGGGGGAGTTACGGGTTACCTCGAATCCGAAACGGGCCATATCGTAGCGTGCGGCTCCGAGTGCCATGAATTCAATGGCACAACAGCTTGTTCCGAAAGTAAGTGACCAGAGAGAATTGCTTCTTCCCCATTCAATGAGTTCGTCGATGGTTCCAATGATAATTCCCGCTCCGTCGCGGTTCAGCTCGTCTACCATGCGCTGCAGGTAGTCATTGTTCTTGAACTCTTCGTATTTCATCGAGCGTATGGCGGGTTTCTTTATTTCCATTCCAACGCTCCTTTCCGCCAGGCATAAGCCAGGCCAATAATAAGAATGACCAGAAACAGAATTCCGCATACCAGGGCGCTGCTGCCGAGCTCTCCGGCTGTCACTGCCCAGGGGAACAGAAATACGGTCTCGATGTCAAACATCAGAAAAAGAATGGCATACAGGTAATATCCTACTTTAAACTGGACCCATGACTGTCCTCTTGTCGGTATACCACATTCGTATGGCTCTCCTTTCTGCGGATTGAACGACCGCGGTGCGATAAGTTTTGCAATAGTCATAGCTGCTGCGACGAGGGCTATGGCTGTCAAAACTACGACAACTAAAAATGTAAAAAACATATCTGTAAATTTAGTATTGATTGTTTGTATAAAATAAGATGGCTGTAAGAAGAATCGCTTTTCTTCCTACAACGAAAAAACAAGGAATTTCTGTATTTCCCTGTCAGCCTGAAGGTGGCTAAATCTGGATTCTTTCCAGCGTATAGATGTAATATTCAATTCGTTTCGGCAGGGGAGGACGTCCTGTCTGAATTGTGATTTCAAGATCTGTAAATCCGTTTTGCGAATTTCGGACAGGAACTGTTCCGGCATAAAGAGCGGATTTGGTATCCTGTTTTTTCTCCACGTGAGTCAGAACGGCTGCCGCCGGCAGATCCGTTTGGGAGTGGTCCGAAAGATGTCGCAAGGCTTTTTCTGCCATAGGCAACGGAGCCTGTAACTGGCAGTCAGAAGTATGTTCTGAATGTATGAAGAAGGATTCGGATAAATTCGACGACGTATAAAGAGTATTCCCTATAACTGAAATTATAAGGAGGATGAAGAATAATATGGTTGTCTTAATCCGCTTACTCATTGTCGATAATTATCTGAAAACGGCCGCAAAGATAGCGATTTATTTTTAGTATGAAGTCTGAGTTAGTATAAAAAATATTATCGTACGGTTCCGGGTATTAAAAAAACGTTTCGGCCTTTTGATTAAAAGACCGAAACGTTTTTACTGAAAGCCCGAAACATTTTAAAAAAAGCTGCCCGGCTTTTTTTAGAGTAAATCGGGGATGATGCAGAGGGTTTCTTCTTGAACTTGTCGTTCGGTAAGTGCTTCTTTGTCAGCCTGGAAGAGGTTGACAAACTTCTCGTGAGTTTCACACATGCTCTCTGCCTGCCGATAATGTTCCAGCGCCTTGGGTATATTTTTCTGTGCCAGATAGACGTGTCCGGCATTGAGCCAGTCGCTGGCCTGTGCATCGTCAGTCTGCAGCAGTTTCTGGTAGAAACGGAGAGCTTCTTCGTATTTTCCGGTCATAAAGTAGCACCATCCGATGGCTCTGCGGGCATTAACCGGTGTCTTGTCGAGATATTCCACCTTGAAGAAGTAGGTGAGTGCCTGGTCATACATTCGCTGGGTGGCGAGACACTGGCCTATCTGGAGCAACAGGTTGAGATTGTCCGGCTGGATTTCCTTGACTTTTTCAAAATATTCCAGTGCTTTCGGATAGTCGTGCATATGCTTGTAGCATTGGGCCAGATGTCTCAGCGTCCATACATGGTCGGGCTTGAGCAGATCGGCCTGTTGGAAGGCCTGAGCTGCTCGCGGGTACTTCTTCAGCTTCAGCAGGGAGAATCCCAGTTTCTGCATGACTTCCGGATTGTCGGGAGTTTTCTCTCCCAGATCCCGGAACAGGTCGGCAGCTTCCTGCCAGTAGCCTTTTGAGAAAAGCTGGTTGGCTGTATCGCTGAGGTTCTCCGTCGTATGGTTGAGCGGAGCCAGTGGCTTGCATTTCCAAAGGGCCAGGTCGTCGGTAAAGATATCATGCTGTTCTTTCCGGAACGGCCATAGCTTGAAGAACCGGTAAAGATCCTGCAGGTAGAGCTTGGCCGTGATGTCGGTCTTTTCTCCTTTCCGGTTTTCGTTTACGAGCTGTTCGATACTTTCATTCAGATGGAGATCCTGTTCAGCAAGCTGTGAGGTTACGATGTTCTGCTGTACCTGTGGAATTGTCATAAAGGTGAAGCAGAAAGAATATCTGTCGGAGTTGCAGAACATAGGCAGTTCCAGCAGGTGTCTGATAAGGTTGTTTCCCTTATCATTGCCGGAGGGCAGTATGCTGGCCACTTCGGAGATCTGGGTGCTGAACGGATAGAACCAGTGGGCAGCCTGCTGGAAGAACGGGAATGTCTTGAGTTGTGCAAAGGTTCCCATATAAGTGTCTGCTCCTTCCATTTGCAGTTCTCCCAGTTCGCGTATCTTTTCATTGGCCATATCCAGACTCTTTTTCCATTCCGGATTGAACTCTTCCAGATCTTCGATATCTTCGATCTTCATGTCGGGATTAATCAGATGCTGGGTCTTGAGCATTTGAGGAATGATTTCTTCCCGCATCTTCTTTTCTATTTTTTCCGTCTCGCGTGACAGCAACAGTAGGGTCTGAAGTTTATTTACCTGTTCAATGGCCTGGGGGAGTTCGCTGAGCATTGACAGGGCTGCAGTCAGTTCGGGATACATGCTCAGACGTTCTTCGTGGTAGTAGGCTGCCAGCAGAATACCGGTCAGCGCTCTTTGGGTGATCAGACTTTCAGTCCGCTGGCGGTACACGGTGAGGAGAAACTGGAATTTGGCCGGATCAAACAGTTGGAGCAGGTTAAGGGTGACGGCACTGACGATGACTGCCAGGTCGTTGGTTTCCACTAAAAGAGATTCACTGATCTGTCGTACTCCGGATATTTCTTCTTCACTCCAGAAAGTGGAAGTCCAGATGCGGTCAAACAGTTCATCCAGATTCTTTTCATGCTTCTTTCTGATTTCCTGTTGTTTTTCGAACAGTTGCTTGTCATCCTTCGTTGCGAGCTGGCTCAGACGGATATCTTCACTGAAATCTTCCAGACATTGGCAGAGTTCCTGATAGGAGCGGTGCTGCCCGGGCTGGTGCATCTGGCGCATCTTGTCTGCAAATTGTCCGTAGACCTTGCGGTATTTGCCGAGAAATTCCAGCTGATCGGTCAGTTCGTATGCTTTCCGTACAATTTGTCTGTATAGTTTTCCCTGTTCAGGGTCTTCCATTCCCTGCGCTGCATATTGCAGCATATAATTATAGGTAGTCTGCAGGTTCTCTGCTTCCGATTTGAGCTTCCAGTAGTCTGTTTCGGCGATCAGTGCATTGAGTTGTGTCAGTGCTTCTTTCACTCGTCTTTGGTCAAGTAGTTGAATGATATCTTTATGCATAAAAGTTTTTTGTCTGATTTGGCAAATGCAAATGTAGCAATTATTTTGTAAATTTGCGGGCATCTAGAAAAAGCAAAATGAATATAGCTGAACTTCAACAGATTTATGGCAAGCATCCGAATGCGGAGGGGCTGGCTTCTTTGATGAACAATCCGGAGATCCGTACCATTTTTCTTGAAGGCGTACATGCTTCGTGCACTTCGCTGTTTGCTTCCGGTGTCGTAAAATCGGCAGACCGGGTACACCTATTTATATTAAATGATCTGGAAGAGGCGGGATATTTCTATCACGACCTGGTACAGGTGGACGGTGACGAGCATATCCTGTTTTTCCCTTCGTCCTATCGTCGGGCCATCAAGTATGGTCAGAAAGATGCGGCGAATGAAATTCTGCGTACGGAGGTGTTGAGCCGTCTGGAAAAAGACGAGCCGCTGGTGGTGGTGACTTATCCGGAGGCATTGGCTGAAAAGGTCGTGTCACGCAATGAACTGACCGACCGGACAATGAAACTGCAGGTAGGTCAGCACGTGGAGACGGAAGAAATTCTTTCCACTCTGACGGAATATGGTTTTGAGCATGTGGATTACGTGTACGAACCGGGGCAGTTTGCCATGCGTGGAAGTATTCTTGATGTTTATTCGTTTGCTTCGGAATATCCTTATCGTATCGATTTCTTCGGAGATGAGATTGACAGTATCCGAACCTTTGAGGTAGAGACTCAGCTTTCGAAGGAAAAGAAAGATTCGGTGAGTATAGTTCCGGAACTGGCTGCGTCCGACAAAAGTGAAATCTGTTTTCTGGATTTCCTGCCGTCTGCCTCTGTGCTTTGGGTAAAAGACTTGCTCTGGGTGCGCGAACGCATTCAGACTGTTCGTGAGGAAGCGCTTTCTCCTCAGGTACTCGCGGCATATGAAGGAGAGCAGACTGAACTGGCTTCGCTTGAAGGCCGTCTGATCGATGGAGCGGAGTTTACTGTCAAGGCACTGGAATTCGTCCGTATTGATTTCGGACATAAGGCAACCGGAACTCCGCAGGCTGTTTTGAAATTCAATACTTCGGTGCAGCCTATCTTCCATAAGAATTTTGATATGGTCGCCGGTTCACTGACTGATTACAGTCAGCGGGGATATCGTCTTTATATCTGCTCGGATAGTATGAAACAAACCGATCGTCTGCGTGATATTTTTCAGGAACGGGGCGATCAGATTTCGTTTGAACCTGTTGACCGTACCTTGCATGAAGGATTCGTTGACCATACTCTGAAGTGTTGCATCTTTACCGATCATCAGATATTTGACCGCTTTCATAAGTATAATCTTCGGAGCGACAAGGCTCGCAGCGGGAAAGTAGCTCTTTCACTCAAGGAGCTGAACATGTTTGAGCCGGGAGATTATGTGGTACATATTGATCATGGTATCGGTAAATTTGCCGGGCTGGTACGGATTCCCAATGGAAATACGACGCAGGAAGTCATCAAACTGATCTATCAGAACGATGACGTTGTGTTTGTTTCCATTCACTCTTTGCATAAAATTTCCAAATATAAAGGAAAGGAAGGTGAACAGCCTCGTATCAGCAAACTCGGTACGGGTGCGTGGGAAAAGATCAAAGAGCGGACCAAGACCAAAATCAAGGACATTGCGCGTGATTTGATAAAACTTTATTCGCAGCGCAAACAGGAAAAAGGTTTTAAATATAGTCCCGACAGTTTTTTGCAGCATGAACTGGAAGCCAGCTTCCTTTATGAAGATACTCCAGATCAGTTAAAGGCAACTCAAGACGTGAAGGCAGACATGGAAAGTGATCGTCCGATGGATCGTCTGGTTTGTGGTGATGTGGGCTTCGGCAAGACCGAAGTTGCTGTGCGGGCTGCCTTCAAGGCTGTGGCGGACAACAAACAGGTGGCCGTACTCGTTCCGACGACTGTACTGGCCTATCAGCACTATCAGACCTTCAGCAAGCGTCTGGAAGGCATGCCCTGTAAGGTGGATTACCTGAGTCGTGCCCGTACGGCAAAAGATACAAGCCGTATCCTGAAAGAGCTGGCGAACGGAGATATCAATATACTGATCGGTACGCACAAGATCATTGGAAAAAGTGTGAAATTCAAGGATCTCGGCTTGCTGATTATTGATGAAGAGCAAAAGTTCGGGGTGAGCGTGAAGGAAAAGCTCCGTCAGATCAAGGTAAATGTCGATACGTTGACCATGACAGCAACACCGATCCCTCGTACACTTCAGTTCTCTTTGATGGGAGCCCGTGACCTTTCGGTTATTCAGACGCCGCCTCCCAACCGTTATCCGATTCAGACCGAAGTGCATACTTTCAATGAAGAAATCATAACCGAGGCCATTAACTTTGAAATGAGCCGCAACGGACAGGTATTCTTTGTAAACAACCGCATTCAGAATCTTCCGGAACTGAAGGCAATGATCGAACGGAATATTCCAGACTGTCGCGTGTGTATTGGTCATGGACAGATGCAACCTGAGGAACTGGAGAAGATCATTTTTGATTTTGTCAATTATGATTATGATGTATTGCTCGCTACAACCATCATTGAAAGCGGAATTGATATACCCAATGCCAATACGATTATCATCAATCAGGCCCAGAATTTTGGTTTGAGTGACTTGCATCAGATGCGTGGACGTGTGGGACGCAGCAACAAAAAAGCTTTCTGTTATCTGCTGGCACCTCCTTTGTCATCGCTTACTCCCGAAGCCAAACGCAGGTTGCAGGCCATTGAAAACTTTAGTGATCTGGGAAGCGGTATCCATATTGCCATGCAGGATCTTGATATCCGTGGAGCAGGAAATATGCTGGGTGCCGAGCAAAGCGGATTTATTGCTGACCTGGGATATGAAACGTATCAGAAGATTCTGAATGAGGCCGTAACCGAGTTGAAGAATGAAGAATTTACCGACTTGTATGCAGAAGAAATCAAGGCAGGAGAGGAGAAGATATCCGGAGAAGAGTTTGTGGACGAATGTACTGTGGAAAGTGATCTGGAACTTTTGTTCCCGAATGAATATATTCCCAGCAGCAGCGAACGTATGCTTCTCTATCGGGAACTGGACAAACTGGAACTGGATAAGGATGTGGAAGACTTCAAGGCTCGTCTGGTTGACCGTTTCGGCAAGATTCCTCTTGAAGGTGAGGAACTGATCCGGATTGTTCCGTTACGCAGGCTGGCCAAGCGGCTTGGAGTGGAAAAGGTGATTCTGAAAGCAGGTAAAATGATTCTGTTCTTTGTCAGCAATCTTGAAAGTCCTTATTATCAAAGTGCTGCTTTTGGGAAGATCATTGATTATATGGCTAAATATCCGCGTGACTGCAATTTGCGCGAACAGAACGGCAAACGCAGTATGGTGGTGAAGAACATCACGAATGTGGATGAGGCAGTCAGAATCTTACAGGAGATTGTTTCTCTGGGATAACCGGAGAAACAATCCTATAACATTTGGGTTACGTTTCTGTTTCATTGTGTGGGATAATTGCTTTTCCTGACTATTTCTGATAGGACGATCAGGCCAGAGTCTATAATTTTGCGCCACAAAATTATCAGGATAATCAATTATATGAAAAAAGAAATTCTGTGTATGTCGTTATGGGGACTTTCCTTAGTTGCCGTAGCGCAAAGTGCCCGTGAAGAAATTCATCTTGATCCGGCTTTGGCTGCCGGAAAATATTATGCCTACCAGGCACCCGAAGTGAAACTTTCTCCGGTTCCGGAAGGATATGAACCTTTTTATATTTCAGCGTTTGCCCGTCATGGTTCCCGTTATCTGACCAAGCAGAAGAAATATGATGCTCCGTTGAAGGTGCTGATGGATGCGGATGAGGCTGGTGTTCTTACGGCTGATGGAAAGCGTGTTCTCAAGGTTGTTTGCAGTCTGCGTCAAGAAGCGGAAGGCCGTTATGGAGAATTGACGCCCAAAGGTGCCGAACAGCATCGTGCTCTGATCCGGCGAATGTATGCACGTACGCCGGAGGTATTTGCTGATGGTGTGCATGTCGATGCACGTTCAACTTATAAAACCCGCGCTTTTCTTTCAATGGCAGCAGCCTGTGTGGAACTGAAAGGGCTGAATCCCCGGTTGGATATTACAACTGAAACAAGCGAACATGATGCTTATTATATAAAGTATAAGAATCCACAATACGAAGCCATGCATCTGGAAAATGCAGATTCTGTATATCGGGCTGCCGACAGTGTGTATGTACATCCTGCCCGTTTGATGAAACAGTTGTTTACGGATTCTGCTTATGTCCGGAAATATATTAAAGACGCTTCCGGTTTGATGGCTGATTTATTCGAATTACACGGTATTAGCCAAAGCAGTTACAATCAGCCGGATTTGTCGTTCTTGTTTACCGAACAGGAATGTTATGATCTTTGGCAACGGAACAATTTTAAGTGGTATTATGAGAAAGGTGCTTCTCCGTTGAGTGATGCGTGCATGTATAAACTGGAACGTAATCTGCTGAAAAACTTTGTGGAAACAGCCGATACTGTTATTGCTTCCAAAAAGAAGGCAGTGACTTTGCGTTATGGTCATGATACAAATCTGGCTCCATTGGCTGTCTTGATGGGAATAAACCGGCTTTCAGTTTCTACTCCCGACTGGTATCAGATAGCTGATACTTACAGGACTTATCGGATTATTCCAATGTGCGGCAATATTCAGCTGATATTTTACCGGAAGCATAAGGGAGGGGACATTCTGGTCCGTCTGCTTTTGAATGAACGGGAAGTGACGCTTCCTCTGGAAACGGATGTTGCTCCGTTCTATCACTGGAAAGACTTACGGAAATATTGGTCGGATCTGATACGAAGAATAGAACTTCCTGAGACTGTCCATTAAATGAAAAGATCATGCAAGTCGTATTACCGGACTTGCATGATCTTTTTTTATGCCGGAGTCTTTGTAAAGTAAAATGGAAAGGAAGTATCCTTGTTGATGGAACAATTTCCAAAGGGAAAAAATGTATTAGGAATGAAATATCTCTGCAATGACGATGAAAACCACTCCCCGTACTTTTGCGGCATAAAAATAACAGGAAAGATTGTATGAGAGGGATATTATTATTGGGTGCATGTATGTTTGCGGCTATGTCCGTTAATGCACGAACCGTGAAAGGATTGATCAAAGACGCCCAGACAGGTGAAGAGATCATCGGGGCTTCAGTCCTTATTAAAGAAGATCCGACGAAGGGTGCGGTAACCGGCCTGGACGGAAGTTTTAATCTGGATCTGAACCGTCAGAAATGTACTTTGATTTGTTCTTATGTGGGTTACAAGACGATGGAAATTCATGTAACTCCTGACAGTAAGGATTTGACAATTGCTTTGAAAGCTGATGAAGTATTGCTGGAAGGCGTAACGGTAGTTGCAACGAATCCGGGACGTACGGAAGCTGGAGCGCGAGGCATTGAACGTCAGGCTATGAATGTGGTGAATGTGATGAGTGCGAAAGCTATTGAACTTTCTCCGGATATAACGGTAGCTAACGTGATTCAGCGTATGTCAGGTGTGACGGTGGAACGTAACAGCAGCGGTGAAGGTCAGTATGCAATCCTTCGTGGAATGGATAAACGCTATAATTATACATTGGTTAACGGAGTGAAGATTCCGAGTCCTGACAATAAAAACCGTTTTGTTCCGCTCGATATATTCCCTTCTGAAATGCTGGATCGTCTGGAAGTGACCAAATCGCTTACAGCTAATATGGAAGGTGATGGAATAGGTGGAGCCGTCAATCTGATTATGAAGGATGCTCCTTCTGACCGGCAGTTCACGGCTAATCTTTCAACCGGATATAATGCCATGTATTTTGACCGCGACTTTCAGTCTTTTAATAAAGGTGCAATTGTGAAGCAGTCTCCTTATGAGGCCAAAGGCATGCCTGAAGATACCCGTGTGACGATGGATGATTTCAAGACAGACAATCTTCGTATGAAATGGAAGAGACCTTTGCCTGATCTGACAGCCGGCCTTTCTTATGGTGACCGTTTCTTCGACGATAAGCTGGGAGTAATGCTTGCCGGAAGCTATTTGAATACTTATCGTGGAAAAGAAAGTCAGATATATTATCAGCCGGGTACAAGTCATAACGGCATTGAATATCGTGACTATTCCTCTCAGCAGACCCGTATCGGTGCTCATGCGAAGCTGGATTATCATATTAATTCACAACATAAACTGACTTGGTATAATGGATATATGGATATGCAGGAAGCTGAAGTCAGAGACGGACAGGATGATAAGGAAGGTGCTGTCCGTATGAAATGGAATCATCAGTATATTATAAATTCAACTCTGAAGGGTGAGCATGCTTTTCTGGAAAATAATGTGTTGCGTCTGAACTGGTCAGCTGTACTTTCGAAAGCTTATAGCGAGACTCCGGACAATACGGAAATTTATATGCAGGGTACTCACTTGCAGAATACAAATTCGGCTATTCGCCGTTGGGAACATAACTCAGATAAGGATAAAGCCGGTTATGTGGATTTGATGTATAAATGGAATCTGGGCGGTGGATCAGTTCTGGACTTTTCGGTCGGTGGTATGTATCGCGACAAGAAACGTGACAGCTTCTTTAATGAATATACCTTTGATTCAGCAACCGGTTCAAAAGATCCGCAGTATCAGGGAACTGACTGGAATAATTATGATGAGCTGCTGTTTGCGGCACGGAAATATGGAAACATCAGTGATCCGCTGAACTATGATGCAACGGAAAAGATCGGGGCTGGATATGGTATGGTGAAATATACTTATGGACGTTGGGAACTGATCGGTGGCGTGCGTGTAGAACATACCAATCAGGGATATACATTGAAGTTCCCGACTGAAAGTGCAGATCCGAAAGGTAACCAGAAGTATACAGATGTTTTGCCGAGTTTCCATGCTAAATATGGAGTGCACGAGAATGCCAATCTTCGTTTGTCTTATGCACGTTCTATTAACCGTCCGAGCTTTTTCGAAATTGTTCCTTATTCAATCATCAATGAGGATTATAAAGAAAAAGGTAATCCGGATCTGAAACATACTGTGGCAGACAATGTGGATTTCCGTTATGAGTTCTTTCCGAAATCTTCGGAACAGTTTATGATTGGTGCCTTTTATAAATATCTGAAAGACCCGATTGAATATGGTCTGTTGAATGAAGGACAGGATACTTATTATAAGCCGATGAATTTCGGTAATGCAACGAATCTGGGATTGGAAGTAGATATTATGAAATACTTCAACTGGTTTGGTATAAAAGCCAACTATACATATACTCACTCAAAGATTACTACAGAAAAACGAATCATGGAAGGATCTGAAGTGAAACAGGTTTCCCAGTCTCGTCCTTTGTTCGGACAAGCAGCCCATGTAGCTAATCTTTCTTTACTCTTCAAGAGTACCAAATATGGTTGGGAAGGACAGCTGGCAGGAAGTTATACCGGAAAACGTTTGAGTGATATTTCCAACTGGTATGAAGACGATATCTGGGAAGACGGATATATGCAGCTGGATGCTTCGGTAGAAAAAAGCTTTAAGAATGGAATCAGCCTGTTTGCCAAAGCTTCCAATTTGCTGGATACTCCTTTGCTGAGATATATTCACAAGGGACCGCATACGGAAAATGTAAATTCGGAACGTACTGATGGAAATGTGATTGAACGGAAAGAATGGCACGGACAATCATTCATGCTGGGTATACGTTATAAACTTTGATAAAAAACTAACTAAATATTGTTTGACTAACATTTAAAAACTTGATTAAAATGAATCGCAGAAGTTATTTGTGGGCTTGTGCAGCCTTTATGGGAATGTCATTGCTGGCAACAGCTTGTAGTGAAGAAGATCCTTTGAGCAATGGCTCAGACCAGACGGATGGTTCTTCTGATGGCAATGAAGATGAAAACGGAGGTGATGAGAATCCGGTGGATTCAAATACAATCGTTTGGCCTGCTGATACGGTAGTTAGACTGTCAGAACATTACACTGTTCCTGAAGGTAAAAGTCTTTATATAAAAGAAGGTGCTCAGATTATTTTCAGCACGGAAGGTGTAGGAGCTAATCATACTCCTGTTGAATTCACGGTGAATGGTAATCTGTATTGTGAAGGAACGGCAGAAAAACCTGTTCTTTTCTCTGTAGAAGAAAGCGAACGTACTGAAGACAATATTTTTGCAGGTCTTTGGGGAGGTATCGTAGCTACGGAAACATGTGGTGAAATGCTGATTGATCATACAGTCATTGAGTATACCGGAGGACAGGTTGTTGAAGGTTCACCTGCTGCTACTGCGGGCATATATACAGCCGGAGACGATGCTTATCCACAGATTACAACTAATAACATGAATGGTAAGTATGTAATTACCAATTCAGTTCTGCGTAACGGATGGTCAGACGGTATTTACATGATGGGTGGTCAGGCCATCATTGCAAATAATATTTTTGCAGCCAATGGATATGACGGTGCTGAAGCTGTCAATGTGAAAGCCGGATGTAAGGTAGACGTTGCAGGTAATGTGATGTTCAGTCCTAATACCAACGGTTTGAAGTTATCCAGCTCTGGTCAGAGTGAAGAACGTGGAAAGGCACTGGTACAGGCTTATAATAATACAATCATCAATGCCGGATGGCGTCGTGACGGAGAAAAAGGCGGATGTGTATATGCTGAAAAGAATGTACTGGCCAATGTCTTTAACAATCTGATGGTAAACTGTAAGTTCCGTGCTCAGACTCCGAACTATGATCAGCCCAATAATCCGGAAGAAGGTTATAATGATGCTTCTGTTATTGATTATAATTTTTATGCTTCCGGTACTCAGAAGAGCGATATCGTATACGACGGTGAAGATGAATCAGGTGTTGCTTACGCATGGGCTGGTTATGCTTATGAACATGAAGATTATAATGAAGGTGTAGTTGATCTGAACAGTATCATTACTAAAGCTGCTGAAGATTGTGCTAAGAATGATCCGAAATTTGTAAACTTCGATATCAATGCAGTGGCACTGACAGAGTATGTATATAATGAAGGCTGGGACTTCCATGTACAGGCTGGATCTCCGGTGTTGAGCGGAGCTTATAATGGAACAGATGCCAATATGCAGCCTTACTTCGGAACAGAAGGTTTGACTGTCAATGAAGAAACTTACACTTCTCCGGCAATTGAAGCACACTTCGGTGCTTACGGAACAAAATAATAATTGATTGTTTCTTTGAAATTCCGGATTTGCCTATGGATAATGACAGGCATATCCGGAATTTTTTATCGGGCAGAAAGGTTTTTCAGAATCTTTTCAAATTCCTCCCATACTTTTGTTCTAGATTTAATTAATAACTAAAAAAAATTGTATGATTTCAATTAAAAGAACATTTTTGACTCTTTGTCTGGCTTTGATTGCTATTGCAGGCTTCGCACAAAATGAGACTGCATGGAAAGCTTTGGAAAAGCCGCTGAACTTCTATTTGGTAAACGATTTGGGACGTAATGGATATTATGATCAGAAACCGATTGCTGAATTATTGGGAAAAATGGCTGAAGCTGTCGATATTGAATGTGTCGTAGCTGCTGGTGATGTTCATCATTTTGAAGGCGTTCGCAGTGTGGATGATCCATTGTGGATGACTAATTATGAATTAATTTATAGTCATCCGGAACTGATGATTCCCTGGTATACCATTATGGGAAACCATGAATATCGCGGCAATACGCAGGCTCCGATTGATTATACTAGGAAAAGTGCCCGCTGGAATATGCCTGACCGTTATTATACAAAGGTTTTGGAAAATGATGGAATAACCATTCGTCTGGTGATGATTGACACTCCGCCTTTGTTGGACAAGTATCGGGAAGATACAGAAAAATATCCGGATGCATGTAAGCAGGATATGAACAAGCAGTTGGCCTGGATTGATTCAGTCCTGAGTACGGCAAAGGAAGACTGGGTTCTGGTTGTCGGCCATCATCCGATTTATGCAGATACAGAGAAAGAAGAGTCTGAACGTATGGATATGGAAAAGCGGGTTGATTCGATTTTGCGTAAATATAAAAATGTAGATATGTATCTGTGCGGACATATTCACAACTTTCAGCATATCCGTAAAAGTGGAAGCAACATTGATTATGTAGTCAATACTTCCGGATCATTAAGCCGCAAGGTAAAACCGGTTGATGGAACAAAATTCTGCAGTGGAGAAACTGGTTTCTCTTTGATTTCAGCTGATAAGAAAGAACTGAATCTTCATATGATTAATAAAGAAGGTAAAGTGATATACACGGTAAAACATACGAAGTGATAGCGGCGCTTCTTTTTATAGTTTAAAGATAAAGGGTATTTGTCAGGACAGGCTTGGCAGATACCCTTTGCTTTTTGGGGAATACCTGGTGAGGTATATATTTTGTTTTTGCCAACTGGAGTTAGCGTTTCTTAAAGATTTTAGTTTGCTTCCTTATTTTTACATCTTACTTTATACTAAAAATCATATAATGAACAAAAAAAACACCTTAAATAACGGGTATTGCTCTTTTTTTTCTAATTTTGCACAGTTTTAGGAATCGTGTGCTAATACTCTTAAGCATAGTTTCCATGTATAGATCGTCCTCTTGCTGCATGAGTGTGGGTGGACAAACGAGTGAAGAATATAACTAAAACGTAAAGCATGATACAGAAAGTATTGATCGCTAACCGTGGTGAAATAGCAGTTCGTGTAATGCGCTCTTGTCGTGAGATGGGCATCCGTTCTGTGGCAGTCTTTTCTGAGGCAGACCGAACAGCACGCCACGTTCTTTATGCAGACGAAGCCTGCCTGATTGGTCCGGCAGCATCTCGTGAAAGTTATCTGAATATCGATAAGATTATCATGGCAGCCAAACGTCATGGCGCGGATGCAATTCATCCGGGATATGGTTTCTTATCTGAAAATTCTGAGTTTGCACGTCGTTGCAAGCAGGAAGGAATCATCTTTATTGGTCCTGATCCTGAAACTATGGATGCGATGGGGGATAAGATTTCCGCTCGTAAACACATGATTGCGGCTGGAGTACCTGTCGTTCCCGGAACGGAACAACCTCTGCAGAGTGTAGAAGAAGCAAAGGAAATCTGTAATCGGATCGGTTATCCTGTGATGCTGAAAGCTTCAATGGGTGGCGGTGGAAAAGGTATGCGTCTTATCCACAACGTCGATGAAGTGGAAGAGGCATATAATACAGCCCGTTCAGAATCAATGTCTTCATTTGGCGATGATACCGTTTATCTGGAGAAGTTTGTTGAAGAACCTCATCATATTGAGTTCCAGATTCTGGGAGATAATTATGGCAATGCTGTTCATTTGTTTGAACGTGAATGTTCTATTCAGCGCCGTAACCAGAAAATAGTAGAAGAAACACCTTCTCCTTTCGTTACTCCGGAATTGCGTCAGAAAATGGGAGAGGCTGCAGTTGCTGCTGCTAAAGCTGTTAACTACAAAGGAACCGGAACCATTGAATTCCTGGTAGACAAGCATCGTAATTTCTATTTCCTTGAAATGAATACCCGTCTTCAGGTAGAACATCCTATTACTGAAGAAGTCGTTGGTGTTGACCTGGTAAAAGAACAGATTCGTGTAGCTAACAATGAACCGTTGCATTTTAAGCAGGAAGATCTGAAGCAGCGTGGTCATGCCATTGAGTGCCGTATCTGTGCCGAAGATACAGATAACAACTTTATGCCTTCACCTGGTATTCTTCGTCAGCTGATGGAACCGAACGGTATCGGTGTCCGTATTGACAGTGCAGTATACGAAGGATATGAAATTCCTATCTATTACGACCCGATGATCGGTAAGCTGATTGTATGGGCAACTACCCGTCAGTTTGCCATCGAACGTATGCGTCGTGTGCTTTATGAATATAAGATTACAGGCTTGAAGACTAACATCAGCTATTTGCGTCACATCATGCATGTACCTGATTTTGTTGAAGGACATTATAATACCTTGTTTATTCCGAAGCATCAGGATATGCTGAAGGAATGGGCCGGTAAGAAGGAAGAAGAAACAGAAAATATCGCTATGATTGCTGCCTATATCGATTATCTGATGAACCTGGAAGAGAACAAGTCTGCTTCTTCTGATAACCGTCCGATCAGCCGCTGGCGTGAGTTTGGCCTTCAGAAAGGTGTGTTGCGTATTTAATGTTTAACTGACGAAAGAACTTTTATGGAAATACATATCGGTGACAGAGTTGCAGATGTAACCTTGGTCAGCAAGGATGGTAATAAAGTGCAGTTGACAATTGACGGCACTCCTTACGATGTAGATATTGTAATGGCAGAAAACGGAAGCTGCTCTATTCTGCATGACGGTAAGTCATTCAATGCGGAACTGATCCGTAAAGAAGGTGGAAAGAGCTACACTGTTAATGCTCATTATCAGTCATATAATATTGACATCATCGACTCTCAGGCAAAATACTTGCGTATGCGTAAGGGAGCTGATGAAAAACAACAGGATAAGATCGTTTCTCCGATGCCGGGTAAAGTCGTTAAGATTCCGGTTAAGGCAGGCGATCGTCTGCAGGCTGGTGATATCGTTGTTGTGATTGAAGCCATGAAGATGCAGAGTAATTATAAGGTAAACAGTGAGTGTGTCGTAAAAGAAATTCTGGTTAATGAAGGAGACTCCGTAAACAGCAACCAGGTGATTATGACTCTTGACGTTATTAAAGAAGAAGATTAATTATGACAGTAGCAGAACAATATAAAAAGTTTGAAGAGCTGGATAAACTGGCTTCTCAGGGTGGAGGTATTGAGCGTGTAGAAAAGCAGCATGCCAATGGTCACATGACTGCCCGTGAACGTATTGATATGCTTCTCGACAAGGGAACATTCAATGAACTGGATAAATTCGTAATTCATCATTGCTCTGATTTCGGTATGGACAAGAAACACATACCGGGTGACGGCATTGTATGCGGTTATGGAAAAATCGACGGTCGTCTGGTGTATGTATATGCATACGATTTTACCGTTTATGGCGGAACTTTGAGTGCTACAGGTGCACAGAAGATTGTCAAAGTACAGCAGCTGGCGCTGAAGAATGGTGCTCCGGTGATTGCTTTGAATGACTCGGGAGGTGCCCGTATTCAGGAAGGTGTAGGAAGTATTTCCGGTTATGCATCTATCTTCTACCAGAATACGATTGCATCGGGAGTAATTCCTCAGATCTCAGCCATTCTGGGTCCGTGTGCCGGTGGCGCATGCTACTCTCCGGCTTTGACTGACTTTATCTTTATGGTAAAGGAAAAGAGCCACATGTTTATTACCGGTCCGGATGTTGTGAAGGCCGTAACTCACGAAGAAGTTGACAAAGAAGAACTGGGAGGTGCTTATACACACAGCAGCAAGAGCGGTGTAACTCATTTCCTGTGTGACACTGAAGAAGAAACTTTGATGAGCATCCGTGAATTGCTGAGCTTCCTGCCGTCCAATAACATGGAAGATGCTCCGGTTCAGCCTTGTTCAGATGATATCCGTCGCGCTGATGAATCTTTAATGAGTGTGATTCCTGATGATCCGAACATGCCTTACGACATCAAGAATATCATTGAACCGGTAGTGGATAACCACTATTTCTTCGAAGTCATGCCTCACTTCGCTAAAAATATTGTAGTAGGTTTTGCCCGTTTGGGTGGACGTTCTGTGGGTATCGTTGCCAACCAGCCCGCTTATCTGGCAGGTGTTCTTGATATTGATGCTTCAGACAAGGCTTCACGTTTCATCCGTTTCTGCGACTGCTTCAATATTCCAATCGTGACATTTGAAGATGTTCCCGGCTTCTTGCCCGGATGTACACAGGAACATAACGGTATCATCCGTCATGGAGCGAAGATTGTTTATGCTTATGCTGAGGCTACAGTTCCTAAGATTACGGTAATTACCCGTAAGGCTTATGGTGGTGCTTATATCGTTATGAACAGTAAACCGATCGGTTCAGATGTGAACTTCTCTTATCCGACTGCCGAGATTGCCGTTATGGGAGCAGACGGAGCAGTGAACATCCTTTACCGCAAGGCTACTCCGGAAGAAAAGGCAAAGGCTGTAGAAGAATACAAGGAAAAATTCTCTAATCCTTATCGTGCAGCCGAGCAGGGATATATCGATGAGATTATTTTGCCGAAGGATACTCGCTTCAAACTGATTCAGGCTTTGGAAATGACTCAGAACAAGAGCCAGAGCAATCCTCCTAAGAAACATGGTAACATGCCGTTGTAAAAAGCGGATGATCTATAAGAAACCTATTTAGAGCACGGATTTCACGGATTGGTATGGAGAGAGAGTTCTCTGCACCGCTCCGTGTAATCCGTGCCTTTTTATTGTAAAAGTTCAAGAAAGTATGAAAAAGTGGAGTAAATTCTTTACCGTTGCACTGGCTATGGCTGGATTCCTTTTCGCCGGAACACCGCAAGCCTGTTCGCAACAGCCGGATGCCGATGCAGCCGGATATATCGTGAAGGTGGGTGATATGGCCCCTGACTTTGAAATGACTTTGACAGACGGAACACAAGTGAAGCTGTCTTCACTGCGCGGAAAAGTGGTTATGTTGCAGTTTACAGCCAGCTGGTGTGGAGTATGCCGGAAAGAGATGCCTTTTATTGAGAAGGATATCTGGCAGAAGCACAAGGACAACTCAAAGTTTGCCTTGTATGGAATAGACCGTGATGAACCGTTGGAGCGTGTCAAGGCTTTTGACTCGCAGACGAAGATTACCTATCCGCTGGGACTGGATCCGGGAGCTGATATTTTTGCCCGTTATGCGGAGAGAAACGCCGGAATTACCCGTAATGTCCTGATTGATGAAACCGGAAAAATCGTCATGATGACCCGTTTGTATAATGAAGAAGAGTTTGCTTCTTTGTGCCGGAAGATTGATGAACTGTTGGAAAAGTAAACGATGAGATTTGGATTATTGACAATATGGCTTCTTTTTCTGCTGGCGCTTCCTTTGAATGCAAAGAAGGAGAGAAAGCCGGGATATGAGCCGTTGTTTGGAAAGGCTCAGGCTGCTTATAAAGTGACCTCCAGTTCGTTGAAGGGAGCGACTTTTTATCTTGTAAGCGGTCATGGTGGTCCGGATCCCGGATGTATCGGAAAATATCAGGGCCATGAGTTGCATGAAGATGAATATGCCTATGACATCATTCTTCGTCTGGGACGGGAACTGATGAAGCGGGGAGCCAAGGTTCACTTTATTATTCAAGACGCAAAGGATGGTATCCGCAATCAGGCCATCTTAAAAAACAGCAAACGTGAAACCTGTATGGGAAAAGCGATTCCGCTGAATCAGGTTGCCCGTCTGAAACAGCGCTGTGATGCCGTGAATGCGCTTTATCGAAAGGATAAAGGCCGGTATAAAAGAGCCATCTTCATTCATGTGGACAGCCGTTCTCGGCGTAACCAGACAGATGTGTTCTTCTATCATGCACCCGGAAGCAGTAAGGGAAGAGTACTGACCCGTGAGCTGCAAAGAACATTTCAGAGCAAATACAGACAGCACCAGCCGAACCGCGGCTTTGATGGTTCAGTCAGTGAACGCAATCTGTATGTGCTTCGCAATACGGCTCCGGTAGCTGCATTTCTTGAAGTCGGAAACATTCAGAATGCACAGGATCAGAAACGTCTGGTGATTCCTAACAACCGTCAGGCTTTGGCCAATTGGATTACTGAAGCTCTGGTGAAAGATTATAAGCGGAACAAATAATACAGTCTGCAACTGTCAGGCTGAAAAACAACGGGAGATGAGGATCGTCGTTTTTCATCTCCCGTTCGTTTTCTATGGAATCCGGCAAAAGGGTTACTTTCGTTCAGCCGGTGTTTTATTTAAATTATTTGAGATTTTTCAGGGCCTCCATGGTCTTCTGGAGCAGTTCCGGATTGGGAACATTCTTTTTCCCTGTTATGGCAAGGGCGAAATTCTCAGCCATGATTTCTTCCGGATTGGTGGTGTAAGGAGTGTTCTGTCCCACCAGCGTATGGAAGTCTTCAGCCTGATCGATGGAGTAAATGATGGCCTTTCCGTCTTTTTGCTTGGGGATTAAGGCTTCATCCAGCGGAACCAGTCCTACTTTCAGATACTGGCTTAATTCTCCGCCTTCATAATTCCGGTCTGTATAGATGATCATTGTACACTCTTCTTTTTCCCCGTTGATGGTAAAAGGAGCGTATGAATCGTAGGTATAAAAGTCCGGATTGGAGATACGTTTTTCCTGCACATCTATGGGTAACAGGATCTCGTGTTGGGCTACCTTAAACCCGATAACAGCATACATCGCTTTCCGGAATTCCGGATTATTGCGGCTCAGGATGTGAAATACCTCGTTGGCCATCAGCCCTTCCAGTTCTTCTGCCGAAGCTTTTTCCAGCGCTTTTTCGCCGACGGCAATCCAGTTTTTCCGTGTGTAGGCCGGAATGTTTCCTTCTTCTTTCATTGAAGTCTTCAGCAGGATGATTTCCGAGGGATATTGGAGGGATACTTTCTGTTTGCGCAGTTTTTCGCTGAGTCCGTTCATGACCTTTGTGATCATTTCTTTTTCCTGGTCGCTCCAGTTGCGGGTTTCATTCATTCCCAGCCGCAGGAGTTCAGACTTTCTTCCGTCCGGTTTTTGCAGTCTTGCACAGATATCGAATTGATTCCATCGGTTGGTATATTCGTCAATGTCAGTGATCAGCATCTGAGCTTCAGCTTTTGTTGCAAACCGGAAGGGCAGGGTGGAAGTTGATTTCTGAGCCAGTGCTGTGAGTGCACAGCAGCAAAAACAAAAGGCAGAAATTAAGTGAATCAGTTTCATGGTTATGTCTTTTCGTTTAGGTTACTACTACACTTTCCCGAAAGAAAGTTTGTAAATATAGTAGATTTTTTTGTCTTTTTCAGAGTCTTAAACGAAAAGTTTTCTGATTCACCTAATTTCTGCCTGAGTATCAGGGATGCAGTTTTATCAGAATAAATCTACTTCTGCAGCTGCTACCGACTTGTTTCCGGCTGCAACTTCGGTGGTTTCGATTCTGACATAGCGGGCATTCACCTTATCTTTGAGGTAGTAATAGCGTTTGGTCGGGTCGTTGATGAGGTTACCGAACTCAAATCTTCCTGCCTCTTTCCAGCTCTTGCCGTCACTGCTTGTTTTCAGGATTCCTTTGGCCATCATGCCGTCTGAGTTTTCTGTCTGAGGAGTGTAAGCAAATCCTGCCAGTTCACATTCCTTGCCCAGATCAATGGTAATGGCTGCATTGGTTCCGTTAGCCTTCCAGTACGTAGCCGGATTTTCATCGGCTGCCAATTGGGCTTCATGCTTGTCGGCTGCAGATCCTGTTGCTGTTACTTTCCAGTTTTGCTTGATGTATCCCAGTTGTTCGTGGCATACTTCGCCTTTGTCTCCGTGAAGGATAGATACAGCCTTGATTTCTCCGCGATCCATGCTGAACGGTTCCTTGAATTCCGGTGAGTTGACATCCGGTTCGCTTCCGTCTGTTGTATAATGGATCTTGAATCCTGCATTCAGGTTGGCAGCAACGTCTTCACCGTGAGCCTTCCAGTTAAAGTCCTGCTTACGGGCCTGGATGTTGACTTTTCCGTCGATGCTTCTGGTAATTTCCAGTCTTGGCGGACGTGAAGCATAGTAGTGTGCAGAAACCGTTGCAATGGCCGGAGTCAGACGTGACTGCAGGACGCGTACACGTATTTTGTCGGTTGTAACATCCGGGAAGCGGAGAATACGTTTGTAACCGATGTTGGTAGCTTTGGCGATTTCTTTCCACTGTCCGTCTACCCATGCATCTACGGCATGTTCTTCCACGCGTTCACTGTATTCACCGACATTTTCCTGAAGAACCACACGGTTGATGGTGACAGGTTCTTTCAGTGAGAAGACAGTTCCCTTTTCACCAGCCGGTACGGCAACGTATGTATTCAGGTCATTGTCCAGCAATTCCTTCGCACCCTTGCTGTCAGCCAGCAGGTTTACAGAATAAGTATCCTGAATCCGTTTACCTACTTCATGCAGCACTTCGACGTCTTTATCCGAGAAGCGTCCGTCTCTGTTGGGCGGAATATTGAGCAGGAATGTAGAGTTGCCACCGACAGCTCTTTCGTAGATATCGAATACATCATCAGCGCTTCTTACCTTCTGATGTGTATCGTCGCGGTAGAACCATCCTTCACGTATGGAAGTATTGGTTTCAGCCTGCTGATAGTGCAGATACTTGGCTTTGTAGAGCTGTTCGCGACTTCCCAGATCCTGTGCTGTCATGTCGGGGAATACGGTAGCCGTGTCAGGTGACTGCGGATAAGGAACAACGTTCCATTCCGTTTCGCGGGTTCCTCCCGATTCGTTACCGCACCAGCGTACGTCTTCACGTCCGAAGATAACAGCTTCCGGAGCAAGTGTGTGAATCAGTTGCTTCCATGCTGCGTAGTTATACTTCTGTCCGCCTTTGGTCTTGGGGTGTGCACCGTCGAACCATACTTCATAGATAGGACCATATTCTGTCAGGATTTCGAAAAGCTGGTTCATGAAATATTCATTATAGTCGTCCAGTTCGAATTCAAACTTGGTCTTGTTGGCAAACGGTCTTCCGGGTACTTCCCGCGGGATGGTCCGTTTGGTATATTTGCTCAGGTTTCCGTAAAGTCCTTTCGGATTTTCGATCTGAAACAAGTCAGCCGGTGACAGATAGACACCCAGTTTCAGTCCGAACTTCTGGCAGGAAGCTGAAAGATCTTTCAGAATATCGCCTTTTCCGTCGCGGAATCCGGTAGACATGATACCGTGATCCGTATAGCGGCTTTGCCAGAGAACGAATCCGTCATGATGCTTGACTGTGAGGATAACCATCTTGATGCCTGCAGCCTTCATGGCTTCACACCACTGGTCGGTGTCCAGTTCTTTCAGATCGAAAATCTTCGGATCTTCTTTTCCGCTTCCCCATTCCATACGGGTAAATGTATTGGGTCCCATGTGGATGAAAGCGATGAATTCATTTTTCAGGGCATTCAACTGGTTCGGGGTAGGCACAACGTGTGCTGCCTTTTCGATGATCTGTTCCGGAGTATCCGTTTCTTCAATTTTGATTGTGTTGCTGCACTCCATGGTTTTTTCTGCCACGGGAGTAGAGCATGATGCAAAAGCAATGCAGGCTATTCCGAGTCCGCAAAGCCAATTTTTTGAGGTTAGATTCAAAGTGGTTTTCATACAATTTAAAAATGAATAAATAGGTTTGGTCTGACAGAAAGACGCCGCTAAGTTAGTTAAAAAAAAAGAATTGGACAAAAATGGGCCGATAATCTTCCGATTTTGTAGATTGAGGGCTTCCTGAATCGACCGCACGATTGGGCTTCAACGACCGCACGATTGAGCCCTAACGACCGCATAATTCAGCCTCATCGACTGCACGTTTTCAGCCGGGTGTCTGGAAGGCTTGGAGCTTTTAAAAAAACGTTTCGGCGAATTGATTTAAACGTTTCGTCAAATGCATTAAAACGTCGAAGTCTTTTTTAAAAACGTGGCGAGGCTTTTTTCGGTATATTTAGAGTGGATGTATTCTAAAACTTTTATATCTTAGCGCAGATTTAGAACAGGTGTTACTGACAGAAAGCATTTTGTTTATAAAATAGTGTTGGAGTTTGTAGAAGCAAACGTAGTTTATGAAAAGAAAAAGAATAATTTGTTGGGGTGCCCTCTTATGGGCGTCTTGTGCTTTGCCGGGCTCCCTGTTTGCGCAAAAGAGCGGACAGGTTATCTGGTTTGACACTCCCAATCCATCGGTTTCGGTACCGGTTTGGGGAGACGGAGAGGTTCCTGTTACAGCCGGCAGTTTTGGAGCGAATAAAGACCGTGCCTGGGAACATACGTCGCTTCCGGTGGGAAACGGCAGTATCGGTGCCAATATTATGGGCTCAGTGTCGGTGGAACGTTTCACGTTTAATGAGAAAACGTTGTGGCGGGGAGGTCCGCGTACGGTTAAGAATGCGGCTTCTTATTGGAATGTGAACAAAGAGTCTGCTCATGTCCTGAAAGATATCCGTCAGGCTTTTGCCGACGGAAATGTGGAAAAAGCAACCCAGCTTACGCAGGACAATTTTAACAGTGAAGTACCCTATGAAGCGGATGCGGAAGAGCCTTTCCGTTTCGGAAGTTTTACTTCTTGCGGAGAATTCCGGATTCAGACAGGACTTGATGAGCAGAAATATTCCGGATATTCACGTTCTCTGTCGCTTGACTCGGCTCTGGTGACGGTACGTTTTGAACAGGAAGGAGTGCATTATCGGCGTGATTTCTTTACGTCTTATCCTCACAACGTGATGGTCGTACGGTTTACGGCCGATCAGGAAAAGCGTCAGAATCTTGTCCTGAATTATACTCCGAATCCTCTCTCACATGGAAAGTTCAAGGCAGAAAACCGTGATGGATTCTGTTTCGACGCCCGTCTGGACAATAACCAGATGCACTATGTCGTTCGTGCGAAAGCCGTTGCCGAGGGAGGAAAAGTATGGACCGACCGTCAGGGAAATATCCATGTGGAAGGTGCGGACGAAGTTTATTTCCTGATCACGGCTGATACGGATTATCAGATTAATTTTGATCCGGACTTTAAGGATCCCAAAACTTATGTGGGAGTTGATCCGTTGCGAACCACCCGTGAATGGATGAAGCAGGCTGCATCTTTGTCGTATGCAGAACTGTTGGGTGAACATTATACGGACTATGCTGCCCTGTTCGGCCGGACACAGCTGGAACTTAATCCCGACCAGAAGGGAGGCATGACGCTTCCGACTCCCCGCAGACTGGAACGTTACCGTACGGGAGCTCCAGACTATTCACTGGAGTCGCTCTACTATCAGTTCGGACGTTACCTGCTGATAGCCAGTTCACGGCCGGGAAATCTTCCTGCCAACCTGCAAGGTATGTGGCATAATAATGTCGACGGTCCATGGAGAGTGGATTATCACAATAATATAAATGTGCAGATGAATTACTGGCCGGCCTGTCCGACTAACCTGTCTGAGTGCGAACAGCCTTTAATTGATTTTATCCGTATGCAGGTGAAACCGGGTAAGGAAACGGCACGGGCTTATTTCGGTGCACGGGGATGGACCACTTCCATTTCTTCCAATATATTTGGATTCACGACTCCTTTGCGTGACAAGGATATGTCATGGAACTTTTCACCGGTGGCCGGTCCCTGGCTGGCAACTCATGTGTGGAATTATTATGACTACACGCACGATCTGGAATTCCTGCGCACGGTAGGTTACGACCTGATCAAGGGAGCTGCTGACTTCTCGGTTGATTATTTGTGGCACAAGCCGGACGGAACCTATACGGCCGCTCCTTCCACTTCACCCGAACATGGTCCGATAGATCAGGGAGCTACATTCTCACATGCCGTAATCCGTGAAATTCTGCTTGATGCCATTGAAGCAAGCCGGACACTGAACGTTGATGAGCAGGAACGTGCCCGTTGGGAGGAAGTTCTTCAGGGAATGCCTCCGTACCAGATCGGACGATATGGACAGCTGATGGAATGGTCGAAAGATATCGACGATCCGTTCGATGAGCACCGGCATGTCAATCATCTTTTCGCTCTGCATCCGGGACATACGATTTCTCCGGTAACGACTCCAAAGCTGGCGAAGGCGGCACGTGTCGTACTGGAACATCGCGGTGATGGAGCTACGGGCTGGAGTATGGGCTGGAAACTGAATCAGTGGGCCCGGCTTCAGGATGGTAACCGGGCGTATACCTTGTATGGAAACCTGCTAAAGAATGGAACGAATGACAACCTCTGGGACAGTCATCCGCCCTTCCAGATTGATGGAAATTTCGGAGGTACGGCCGGAGTAACTGAGATGTTGCTGCAGAGCCATGCCGGATTTATCCAGTTGTTGCCGGCACTGCCTGATGTATGGCATGACGGTAAGCTGACCGGTGTCCGGGCGCGCGGTAATTTTGTATTGGATCTTTATTGGGAAGACAACAACCTGAAACGTGCTGTCGTTCATTCCGGTTCGGGTTTGCCTTGTCACATTCTTTATAAAGGAAAGGAACTGAAGTTTCAGACGGAAGCCGGAAAGGCTTATACGCTGGAATGGAAGGATGGCCAGCTGAACGTGGTTGGTTAAAATGTTTTTCAAAAAAGTAGTGGTGCCCGATTGGACACCACTATCTTTTTTATCTCTTTATTCTTTATCTTTCAAAGCGTTGAAAATAAGTCCTTCCAACTCTTCTGCAAGTTCCGGATTGTCCTGAATGCATTGTTTGGCAGCATCGCGGCCTTGTCCCAGTTTGGTATCGTTGTAACTGTACCAGGAACCGCTCTTCTTGATGATGCCCAGTTCAGCACCCAGATCGATGATTTCGCCGCTGCGGGAAATACCTTCACCAAACATGATGTCGAATTCAGCTTTGCGGAAAGGAGGAGCAACTTTGTTCTTTACTACTTTCACGCGTACCTGGTTACCGATCACTTCTTCTCCGTCTTTCAGCTGGTTGGCACGCCGGATGTCCAGACGTACGGAAGCATAGAATTTCAGGGCGTTACCGCCGGTGGTTGTTTCCGGATTGCCGAACATGACACCGATTTTCTCACGCAACTGATTGATGAAGATACAGGTGGTATTGGTTTTGCTGATGGCCGAAGTCAGTTTACGAAGAGCTTGCGACATCAGTCTCGCCTGTAAACCTACTCTGTTGTCACCCATGTCGCCTTCGATTTCAGCTTTCGGAGTCAGTGCGGCTACCGAGTCGATCACGATAATGTCGATAGCCGATGAACGGATCAGCTGTTCTGCGATTTCCAGAGCCTGTTCTCCGTTATCCGGCTGTGAGATCCAGAGATTGTCGATATCTACTCCCAGTTTGGCCGCATAGAAACGGTCGAAAGCATGTTCTGCATCAATGAATGCGGCGATACCTCCGGCTTTTTGAGCTTCCGCAATGGCATGAATGGCCAGTGTGGTTTTACCGGATGATTCCGGACCATAGATTTCAATGATACGTCCTTTGGGATATCCGCCAACTCCCAGTGCTGCATTCAATGCAATGGAACCGGTGGGGATCACTTCCACTTCCTGCACATGATCGTCTCCCATTTTCATGATAGAGCCTTTTCCGAAACTTTTCTCTATCTTGTCCATGGCAGCCTGCAGTGCTTTCAGTTTTTCGCTGTTATTGGGTTTCGGAGTGCTGCTTTCCACTCCTCCTTCAAATTCGAGTTCGTCTTTTTTTGCCATTGTCTGTAGTCTTTTAATTTATATTTCTTATTTCAGAATCTGTGCGGCATGATCCTTGGTCTTGATTTCCTTAGGCAAAATGATCCGTTCAATGATTCCTTCTTCGTTGATAATAAAGGTTGTACGGAAGGTGCCCATGTACTTTCTTCCATACATGCTCTTTTCGCCCCATACGCCAAATTCCTGTACCAGTTTCTGCTCGGTATCGGCAATGAGTGTAAACGGCAATGAATTTTTCTCGATAAATTTCTGATGCGATTTTTGGTCATTGATGCTGACACCAATTACTTCGTATCCCTGTTTACGTAATTCTTCGTAATTGTCGCGCAGGTTACATGCCTGGGCTGTACATCCTGAGGTCATGTCTTTCGGATAGAAGTAAAGTACGATTTTCCGTCCTTTATAGTTGCTCAGACGGATTTCTTCTCCTTTTTCGTTGAGTCCTAAAAACTCAGGTGCTTTGTCTCCTATATTCATAAGTAAAAATGATGGGGAACTCTATAAAAAAGGAAATTGAGAGCCGAAAAAGAGAATCCTGACTTCCTTTTCCGGTTCCCAATTTCCAGATGTCTATTGATGAATTACAGTTCGAGATCGCCGTCGAACACTTCGTGCCATGGCAATCCGTTCTTGTTCAGTTCGTCCATGAATGGATCCGGATCGAATTCTTCCACATTCCATACACCCGGACGTTTCCAAAGGCCTTTCAGATACATCATGGCTCCGATCATGGCCGGAACACCGGTTGTATAGCTTACGCCCTGCATACCGGTTTCCTGGTAAGCGGCCTGGTGAGAACAGTTGTTATAAACATAATAAGTACGTTCTTTTCCGTCCTTGATACCCCGGATACGGCAACCGATGGAAGTCTCTCCTTCGTAGTTTTCACCCAGATCCTGCGGATTAGGCAATACGGCTTTCAGGAACTGAAGCGGAACGATTTCCATACCATTATAGTTGATTGGTTCGATGCTGGCCATACCGATGTTCTGGATCACACGCAGGTGAGTCAGGTATTCTTGTCCGAAAGTCATCCAGAAGCGTGCACGCTTGATAGTCGGATAGTTCTTGACAAGTGATTCCAGTTCTTCGTGATACAGCAGGTAAGAGTCGCGCGGACCGATATTCGGATAGGTCAGAGCCTTATGGAACTCCAGCGGCTGGGTTGTAATCCACTGGCCGTTTTCATAATAACGTCCGTTCTGTGTAATCTCACGGATGTTGATTTCCGGATTGAAGTTGGTTGCAAAAGCTTTATGGTGGTTACCTGCATTGCAGTCTACAATGTCGAGATATTGAATTTCGTCGAAATGATGTTTTGCTGCATATGCGGTATATACTCCGCTTACTCCCGGGTCGAATCCACATCCCAGAATGGCTGTCAGTCCGGCTTCTTCGAAGCGTTTCTTATAGGCCCACTGCCAGCTGTATTCAAAGTGAGCTTCATCTTTCGGCTCATAATTGGCTGTATCCAGATAATTCACTCCCGCTTTCAGACAGGCTTCCATGATTGTCAGGTCCTGATAAGGAAGAGCTACGTTGATAACGATTTCAGGTTTAAAACTGTTGAATAAAGTCACCAGTTCATCCACATTGTCTGCATCAACTTTAGCGGTCTTGATGTTCGGGTTGCCGATTGCTTTCACAATCGCGTCACATTTTGACTGGGTACGGCTGGCAATCATCACCTCAGTGAATACTTCAGGATGTTGAGCCACTTTGTGTGCAACAACGGTACCTACACCGCCTGCACCGATAATCAATACTTTACTCATTTATTTAGTTGAACTTTTTATGCCCGGTAAACGTTACCGTTCAGTATGCAAAGATAAGAAATTTTTCCAAACCTGATGCAGTAAATGGAATATCTCTGTATTTTTGCAAAGGAAAGTATAATCAAAACGAAAGTTATATGAAGAAAATGTTTTCAAGTGTGGCAGTGGTTTGTGCTGCCCTGATGATGGCTAGTTGTGGTTCTGGAAAGAATGCAGTTGCCGTCGATCTTTCTGGAGAATGGAATATTGTGGAAGTGAATGGTCAGCAACTTTCTGGAGATTCTGATCCGTTTATTGGTTTTGATATGGAAGGAAAACGCATTTATGGTAATGCCGGATGCAACCGGATGATGGGTGCTTTTGAACTGGATTCTGTAAATGCAGGTAAAATCAAATTGACCCAGATGGGTATGACCCGTATGATGTGTCCGGATATGGAAACAGAACGTGTAGTAACGGAAGCCTTGAACAAAGTAGCCGGATATACTGGAACCGAAGCCGGAGTTGCGTTAACCGATGCTGAAGGTAAGGAACTGGTGATCTTGCAGAAACGTGAGCAAAAGGTATTGTCACTGGCTGATCTGGCAGGTGAATGGAAGATTGCTACAGTGGACGGTGCAGAGGTTGTTGTAGGCAAGGAGGATAAAGTTCCTTTCCTGGCTTTTGATACTGCAGAAATGCGGGTACACGGAAATGCCGGATGCAATCTCATTAACGGCGGCTTCTCACAGGAAGAAGGCCAGCCTGCTTCTTTGCGCTTTTCACAGATGATTTCAACCATGATGGCTGGTCCGAACATGGAACTGGAAGGAAAGATTCTGAAAGCTATTGATCAGGTGAGAAGTTTTGCGGCAGGTGAGAACGGTGTTATCATCTTGCAGGATGCTGAAGGCAATGCCGTATTGACACTTGTAAAGAATACAGAAGGAAAGCTGTCTGAATAATTATGGGAAAGACACAGAAACGGAAGATGTGAACCGAAATATCGTTTCTGTGTCTTTTTTTATTATTTGTTCAGCCAAAGTTTGAGCAAAGGAACCTTGTCCCGGCTGATATAGACGGGATCCTGGGGAGAAGGTTCTATGCGGATAACGGCTTTTCCGTTGAAGTGGTTCTGGATACTTCTGATGGAATCGGCAGAAAGAATATATTGCCTGTTTGCCCGAAAGAAGGTCTGAGGATCCAGTTGGTCTTCCAGCTTGTTTAGCGGAAAATCCAGGACATGTGACTTGTGGTCTCTGGTAACGGCAAATGTAACTTTCTCTTCTGAATAGAAGTAGGCGATATCTGTAACCTGAATGAGATAACATTGTTTATTTCCGGAGATCAGAAAGCGGGTACGGTATTGTTTCTCTTTTTTCTCCATGAAAGATTTTAAAAGCTGCTCGATGTTGTAGTTCTGGCTCTCCGGAGCAGAGGGCGACAGGCGTTCGAATTTGCAGATGGAATCCAGCAGTCTTTCTTCATGAATCGGTTTTAATAAATAATCAATGCTGTTCACCGTAAAGGCACGTACGGCATATTCGTCGTAAGCAGTAGTGAAGACGATCATGCTTTTAGGCTGAGCCTGCTCGATGAAAAGAAAGGAAATGCCGTCATTCAATTGTATGTCCAGGAATATAATGTCCGGATGCGGATTCTCCTTGAACCAGCTGACAGCTCCTTCTATGGTGCCGGGAAGTACGGTAATCTCCCATTCCGGCCGTACTTTCTGGATCATTCTGTTCAGCAGACGGGCTGCCGGGAATTCGTCTTCTATAATTACAGCTTTTATTTTATTCATATAGCAAAGGTACTTTTATAATAAATTTATCCTCGTCGTTTTCGATAATAAGTTCTCTGTTGCACAATAATTTATAGCGTTGGGAAAGATTCATGAGGCCTTTTCCCGAAGAGATGACTCCCTGTTTAAGTTTTATCGGATTGGAAACACTGAGCCAGATTTCATTATTAAGCATTTCTGTTGTCAGGCAGACCTTCATCGGTTTACTGATGCTGATTACATTGTGCTTGATGACGTTTTCTATCAGCAGTTGCAGAGTTAAAGGCGGAATAGGTACATCCCAATATTTGTCGTCAATCCGGTTGTCGATAGCGAGGCAATCCCCCAAACGTACTTTCTGAAGCAGAATGTAAGTATTAAGGAAGTCAAGTTCTTCTTTCAATGGGATGGTATGTTTATCCTGACAATAAAGAATGTATCTGTATGTATCGGCTAGGTTTCGGGTGAATTCTATGGCGTTCATCGGGTTATATTCTCACTAGTGTCCACTAAAAATTAGAGGACGAGTTAAAAATTATAATTACTAAATAAATTTGGTCCATCAAGACCGCTTTGTCCTTTGACATCATTGAATTTAGTTTTGCTGAAGAGCTCCCTTAATGGAGTCTTGTCCGTAAGAGAAATGCCAAGAATTTGTAGAACCTCGTATGTCGATCTATCCAGTTTCATATCATGTTGCATGATAGCTACAAGACAGTAGGCAATGATTGCTGAGTAGACTTGTATCTTTACAGCGTTCTCGGAAGTACCCCAAAATTTCTTTATTTTAAGGTGTTGCTTGAGCCATTTAAAGAACAGTTCCACTTGCCAACGATTCTTGTAAAGTTCCGCTACCTGTAAGGCTGGAATATGTTTTGCATTTGTAAGATAAATGAACTCCCTTTCGTCTTCTTCATCCCAAAACCTCACCAAACGAATCGTTTCAGGGTATGATTTTTGGGTATAGAAACCAGTAAGTTCAATCTCACAGTCTGACTGTATATTCTTAGGTAAACGTCGTTTCCATTTGAGTACTTTCGCCTTAATATTTGTTTTAGCCCGTACAACAAAAAACGAATCCATCATATGTATCTTATAGAGACGATGATAATCGTTATATGCACGGTCGAAAACATAGAAAGAGCCAGACTCATAAGGTATTACATCCATTGCCTTGACATCGTTTATCTTTGCTTCGGTTATATGGATAAAGGCAGGTACTTGAGTCTCTACATCATACAACGTATGGATTTTGACACCTCCCTTATGTGTACGGAAGTTTGCCCAAGGAAACAGTTTCAGACACAAGTCAATCGTTGTAGAATCGAAGGCATATACATTTCCGTTTAGTTTGAATATGTCATTTATTCTTTTCTTTCTGGCCTCGCTTATCATATAGAATGCGAAGTCCTCAAAGATACGGTAGTCCCGGTTCTCATTTGCTTTTGCAAGGTTACTCCGAGTGACATGTTTCCCAACCCCAAGATGGTAGCATTTCTCTTGATGTGCATTCAGCGCAACAATCAGATCACGAAGACTTTCGCGGTTACACAATTGTCCGAACATCAAAGTAAGAAGTTGATTCCAGCAAGTAAAATGCTTAACATACTTGTTGCCATCATACTTCTTTACGATACGGAGAAACTTGTAATTGTCTAAAAACTCAACCATTTGGGCGAAAACGTATTTGTCTTTATTCATATACAGCCTAAGTTAAGGCTGCAAAGTTATGATTTCAAATCGTTGCGCAAGAAAATCTCTTGTAACAAACTGTAATTCAATTATTTCAAAGAACTATTTGCGATTTTTAGTGGACAGTAATG
>ERZ791615.37-NODE-37-length-70996-cov-10.5468_pt1 | contig 70996 bp, 83 predicted proteins | sample MGYA00510273_ERZ791615 | MGnify/ENA primary metagenome ERZ791615 (study PRJEB30046, sample SAMN00715185) | human gut metagenome | study: EMG produced TPA metagenomics assembly of the A metagenome-wide association study of gut microbiota in type 2...
GTTTTATACCCTAATAAGCTGCCGGAAAGTGAACGGGTATGCTCCGGAATATGTAATCAATAAAAGAGATAAAATACAAACCTTTCCTTGAAGGATTAAAAGCTAATATGAATTATTATTCCGCAACAAACATTGCAGCTAATCCAGAACGAAACGTGATCGTTACTGCCATGTATCATATGGACTTAGTTCATTTATACGACTTTCAAGGAAACCTGAAGAAATCTATTCAATTTTCAGAAAACCCAGTCCCAAGGGTAAATGAAGAAAGAGAAGCACTTGCCTTGGAAGAAGGATACAATGGAACATCCTTTATCTTTCCTTCCGAAAACTACCTTTATTTAAAACGGAGTCACGTTGAAGTCGAAAAAAAGGGTGGTTCTTATATTCCTCATGAGACATTTACAATTGTTAAACTTGATTGGGATGGTAACGTTATCGGACACTATTCTTTTGATGAAGAAATAGGATTTTTCTGTGTCAATGAAAAAAACTCCGATTTATATCTCATTGTGCATACAATAGAAGGAATGAACGAGTATTACGACTTAAAGAAATATAAAATATGATTGTTGTGCCGTTCAAATTGATGGACATTATTATAAGTCTCAATGTGAATAATCTATCTGTAATACAACTTCAAATAAGAATATCTGAATTAAAAGTGAAGTATTAATTGATCCATAAAAAAGTCAGGGAATCAAGCTTTAACAGACTTAATTCCCTGACTTTTTATGAGCCGAAAGCGGGACTAGCCAATAATCCAGTATATTAGCGAGTTACCGATTCTCTACCCTCTTTGGTATAGCATCTTAGTATAGCACATAAGCAAATATATTCTATATGAATATGTCTCTATACTTTTAGAAGCATATCTTTTTCACTCCAATTTATAATTTCTGATTGGGTTTGCTCAGGTACAAGTTCTAAATACTGCCTTAATTTCTCCCAATTATAGCCACTAGCAGAGTTGTTAATAACTGTAATCCTCTTATGAATTTTTCTTTTAAGAGGTGTTTTGTTGATTAACTGAAAATTCATATTAGAACGTCCCAAACTACCTTTAAAATAGAAATCAGTAGTTCCAGTTACATAATTATATAATGTAAATCTATCGTCTCTTTTTATAATAGCGTTAAATCTAATATCCTTATAATTGTCTGAAACGTATGTTCCTAATCTTATTTCATCCTTATCAAAATTATCAGTCAAAAATGTATTTACATTTGTTCTAAATCGATGTCTTAGTTCCTTATCTTTATTATCTTGAAATTCTATGAAAGAAGAACTTACAACAGTAGATATAAAAATGGACAACTCCATAACAATATTGGCAACAAGGAGCTTGTTGCTTGTATATTTATAATAATAAATTTTGTTTTTGGCCTCTAATTCTTTTATTGCGTACTTATCTTTATAATAAGTAAACAATTTGAGATAGGCTTCATCATCATTATCAAATTGAGAGTTGTAATAATTGTCATTAACCCAACCATTATCTGTGACAATATATCTTCCGTCTTTTTCTGTTAAAAAGACAGAGACAAAGCAATCATTTGTTGTAAAAGAAGGAGTAACTATTTCTATAGTGTTTCCATAATGCTTAACTTTCCATAAAGAATGAAATGCATTTCGTACTAAATCAAAAATCTCATCCATATTATATAAAGTTTACACCCTCTAATGGGTCAATGTTATTAAAATCTAATGGCAATTTACCTGGAGAAGATATAAGAGACAATCCTTCATCTTTAACATGAGATTCTTGTAAAAAATGATGTATACATAATCCTATATCTTCTAAGGCCTTTGCCGATTTTTTATCAAGCAAATGTTCCGTTTTATATGCTATTTCATAACCATCTTCAGCAAATTTATGAAAATGAGGTGTAGGAACCTGTTGAAGTTCTATAGGTATAGGCAAATTCGCATTTCTGTGCGCTGGACCTACTGAATCAAACCTAAAAAATGGCATAGGGCAAAATGATCCACATCTCAGAAGAAATTTAAAGTCATTTTCTTCAGTCTCCTTTTGCTGCACTGTCAAAGTTATATCATTAGGTAATACATCACTACATGCATTCACTATTTTTTCTTTATATTCAGGTCTACTTTTTTTTCTTTCATCTAAAACTATAGTTTTGTTTTCTAATTCTTTTTCTTCACTAATAAGTAAAGAATAGTCTTTATAATTCTCCTGAATTTGTTTACTATATGCCATAAAACTGAAATGGTATTTAATGTGATAATATATTTAAGCTTCCGATTGAAATATCCTGCTTTTAATTATTCCAATCTTCTCTATCAACTCTTCTTTCCCACTATCAATGATAGTTTTAATTATATATTTTTGCTTTTCCTGATCAGTAACACAAACGGGAATATTATCTATTATGCTTTTAAGCTTAGGAACGACAGTTGCCCCTAAATCTATGTCATCTTTAGAGGCGATTGTTTCACATTCTAAAGCACTGATATAGTATATAAATGCCTGAGTATAATTTTTATGACTAATAGATAAATCTGCAGAAATTACAGATGTTGCGAATGCATTCACAACAGAAAGATTTACAACCCTATTATTATAATCTTCTTTTAAACTTTTTTCTAAAGAATTCATTTTGGATATGTACTCCGTTTCAATTTGGTTTTTAAGTTCTTGCAATCTTTTTTCAAGAGACAAAGCATTCCAGATTTGGAATCCAACAGCAAAAGCAGTAGCTAATGATATGATAGCTACAATCACCCCAAGATAATCAATCCCCAGATTATTTGGTCTGGGTAAAGCTACAGCCAGTGCGATGACTGATATGATGAGGCTTAGTATAGGGATAACGTATTTCATAATCTGAATTTATTTGTACACTACTTATCTTCATTATTTTCTTGTGAATCTTCAGATTTACCGTCTGTCAATAATCCTTGTGGGAGTATAGATGATAAATATTTATAATCAATTTGGTTTTCTTTTGATTCTTCCAAAAGTGCAGAAGGATGAATTTCACCTCCAAGTTCAATTAATTTAGTAAGTTCAGTAATGGAGTTTCTCAAACGGCCTACTCGTTCCGGATCAGATGGCTGATCTTTATAATATTCTTCTTCTACTGCTTTGGCTTTTTTATTTATTTCTTCTTTTATGATTTGCTCATTATACTCCTTGAGAGTTTTTAGCATATCATTCACCATTCCCTGACGCTCATATTCTTTCTGCATAAACTTAATACTATAATATTTCTTGGCAACATAAAACGCAGCTCTAGCTAATCCCATAACAAATGCAGCAGCTGCACTTGTAGCAACAGATATAGTAATCCATGAAGAGCCATAATCCAATTGCTTGAATTTAACTTCTCCTCCAAACTCTGAAACAGACTGTGTTAATGCTTTATCAATGATGGAGCATGATTTGACCAAAAGGTTCATATCTTGAATAATGGGAAGTTTTATATTTATGACATCATCCGTGTCTTCTGTAGGAACATAGTCATTTATCCATACATTAAGAATATTGATAGTAAATTGTAATCTATCAAAATCTCTCCTAACAGTTCCTATTTGGTTTGAATTATATATAAGGCGATCAGTTACACTAGATATAATTTGTGTATAAAGACTATAACTTGTAGAGGAAATTCTAATAATGCCACAATCATGTAAAGCTTGTAATGCTTGCTTCAAGCTTAATACGTTGTCTAAATAGAAATTGTCTCCAGTATTATTATTAGAAAATTTAGGAGCAAAGTTGTCATATGCAATATTAATACATCTTTTAATATCAAGTAGTCTCATATTTAATTTTAATGTTTTATCAGTTTAATAAGCTATATTAAATAGTTGATTTAGCTGCTATAGCCTCGAGTTTTTTATTAAAATTATCTTGAATAATAATTCTGACTTCGTCATCATTTATCAGATTTGTATTTCCGTAAAAATAAGTATTACAGCGTGGACATCGACTGCCACATAATGGTGTACGACATTTCGGACAGCAAGCTTGCAAATTACCCAAATAGCATTGTCCTGATGAGAAATACCAAGAAAACGTCCATAATATACCGCCCCATTGCTCCTCTTTATAGGTGTCAAGTACTTCTTTTATTAAAGCAAACTTCCTTTCCTTCTCTCTAATATTTTCTTGATTCGCTCTATATCCCCAAAAATGAAGCACAATAAATATGATAATTACTAACCCTATAAGAAACAGCAAAAAAATCCACAACTCAAGCTTTATACGTAACAGACTACCTATCCACTGTATGAAACTCCAAATCATACCAGGAAATGAGTAATCTTTAAAAGTTTCACAAAGCCATCCGGCAAGAAATGCAGAAAGCACCCCACCTATCCATTTTACAAGACTATGCCATTTCATTATGGTTCATAATTATTTTTTTATTTTCAAATAACCATTTTCATCCACACACACTACGAACTCCTTCTCTACTTTTTTTTCTGTTAAGGCTGGAGTTTCACCTTTCAGCATTTCGCCTTCTCCACGAAGTAGCCATTCGGCAGACACATCCGGAAAAGCTTGGAGTATAAGTAATATCGTACTTGATGACAGTTGTACATCAGAGTTAATTTGATTATTTAAGGTCTTTTGATTTACAGAAAAATCCTTTGAAAGCTTTGTCGGATTGCTTTCTTTCAAAAAAAGAATATCTCTAATTCTTTGTTTTACTGCATTTTCGTTCATATAAAACTATTTTATAGTAATATTTTACTTTCCTTTTCTTGCTAATAAGTACTATCTTACTTATATTTGCATTGTGATAAACAAATAAAGGTTATCACCGATGCAAATAATTTGATGCAATATGTAAAGGTATTAAAAAGAGAATGGGAAAAGACAGATTAAAGGTTAAAAAGTTTAAATCAAATCTCAACAGAGAGAGAGGATTGATAATGGCAACGGGAGCTGAACGGGCATTGCCTTTGATTCCCGTGGGTGAAACAGCGGAATTTAGTGAGATGGAATTTCGTTCAAGTGTAATCCGAACTGCGATAAACCGTCTTGAACAGCTTGGTTATAAGTTCGATTGCACTACTAAAGGCTGTATAGGTTATTGTCTGGTAACACGTACAGAATGAAAGATTTTCAGACTATACTAGTTGAACTCCCCTATGATGTAGCACAATTGCTACATGTTCGCAGCCGTGGAGTCAGTCAGTGAGAAAGGAGGAAGTATGGAAAAAGAAAAGACAGAGTGTGTAATGTCATCCGTGATACGGATAGAGACATGGCACGAACACAAGGCAGGAGTTCCGGAAGTTGTACGGTATAGAATACGAAAGGTGTATTCTAATGACCGACTGCTTTACGAGGACAAGATGACTACCAAGATATTTCGTGCCAAAGAAGATGTATTTCGCGAGTTGGACCGCTTTCTGTTAGGCCTTAAAGAGAGTGAGAGCAGAAAGGACTGCCATAGCAATAGAAGAAAGCTGATTGGCTTTTTCAAGATGCTTTGGTTCAAGCTCTTTGGATAGAACATCCAGCTCATATCCCAGCTTATTGATATTAGCCTTTAGCAGTTCCTCTTGTGCAGTAAATCCACCATGAGCATAGAAATCGTATGCTTTGCCTTTAATTTCAATGATAAGATAATCGCTTGTAGATGTCTGGCTTATCAAATCCAGGTTCTCGAGTTCATCAAAAATCATCTTTACTTGAAATTGAAGACAGCCGGAATACTTGACAACCTCTGAGGTTTTAGGATATACTTCGCTGTCATTAAATGAAAGCAGATACTCTAAGGCTAAGTCCTTCATTTGGGGTGTAATAAGCTTGATTGCCATAAGATTAATGATTTAGTGAATAATACCACAAAGATAACAAATATGATGACAAGTTCGGACATAAACAGGTTAGCAGCAAAGGTGGCAGAACAGGTGCTGCAGATGACAGACGAGCTGATGACTCCCAAGCAGGCGGCTGAATACTTAGGCATAAGCCTGAACGCCCTGCAACAACGGAGGTCCAAGACACAGATACCATCCCACAAGAAAGACGGATGCGTGTACTACTCAAAAAGGGAATTAACCGAATATTACTTGAGCTTATGAAACTGAATGATATGAGTAAAGGGGCACTTTTTTGCCTGGGGATTCTGGCAGTGATGGCAATAGCCGGGACATGTGACTATCAGGACGCAGTACATTTCAACGAAATGGAAAATGATACGTTCAAGGTAGAAGAACCTGATACTACAGAAAGCGCATACGATGTAATCAAATATGTGCAGACTATGGAGAAGAAAGAACCGCAGTGATGCGCTATGCACAATACTTTAACTCAGTTATATCCCGGCTCATAACATGGCCGGGATATTCAAACAAAGTACGATCAAAGACATAATACAATGGAAACAAACAGAAATGAAGGTAAAGAAGATGACATGATTATGTTGTTTTCCCTTACTAATACAGATCCTCCGTTACATGGAGAGTTGGAGAAGCATTTGTCGGAAGTAAAAGAACAAGTTAGCAGGATAAGTTCTATTAAGCCAGTTCATAAAATACACATTCCAAACGGATATGTGATGACCACACGTCCTGAGTTATGGGATGGATATAAACTGGATGCCAAATCAACTGTATTTTAGTAATAATCGTAAAATGTAATAGAAATGGGAACATGGTTTGAATGTAAAATCCGTTACGAAAAGACGATGGAGAACGGAATGAAGAAGAAGGTGAATGAATTGTATCTGTTAGACGCGATGAGCTTTACGGAAGCAGAATCGCGTATTATAGAAGAAATGCGTCCATTCATCACGGATGAGTTCAAGGTGACCGCTATCAAGCTGGCCAACTACAGAGAGTATTTCAACAGCGACAAGGAACAGGATGACAAGTGGTATAAGGTAAAAGCAAACTTTATCACCGTTGATGAGAAGTCAGGCAAAGAAAAGCGGTCCGGATGGTATGCACTGGTTAAGTCAGACAGTACGGTCAATGCCGAGAAGTACTTCCATGAACGGATGAAGGGAACGCTGTCGGACTACATTGTAGAGTCTGTATCAGAGACAGCCCTCATGGATGTGTACACATACGAAACGGAGTCTGAAACAGAAGAAACAAGATAAGAATATGACAACAATATATGTACATCCATCAGTAATGGCAAGGATAAAATCAGGTAATCTTTCTCCCGTCACAACCAGATATGAGGTTGATGTGGGAAATATTGTTGAAGTGATGGATGAGGATGAAGTTAATTCTATTATCACGAAAGTAAAGAGTGTAAGAAAAGTTGCTGTCAGCCTGTATCAGATAGAACTTATGGATCCAGCTACAGCTTTTATTGACTAATTATAAAATCACTGGCTCCTTCAGGATAACAATACTCTCATGGCATAAGTTTTTGGGGTGAATACAAGTTTGAGATAGGTAAAAGTTATGAGATTGGGAGCCGGTGATTTTTTTATTGAGTTATGTGGAATAATAAGAGAAAAAGCAAAACATCAGGAAAGACGGAACATCAAAAACTGGTAGCAACATTGGACAGATGGTTTTCAAAGTATATCCGGTTGAGAGATTCGTTTGTGAGTCATGGAGAAATGTTTTTCCGGTGTATCAGTTGCGGAAAGATTAAGTCATACGATGAGGCTGATTGTGGGCACTACGTTAACAGAGGTCACATGTCAACCAGATTTGACGAAGATAACTGTCATGCACAGTGTAAGTTCTGTAACCGGTTTGATGAAGGTAACATCTACAACTACCGGGAACGGCTGATAAATAAAATCGGCATGAGCCGGGTGCTTCTGCTTGAAGCAAAGAAGAACCAGACCTGCAAGCTGAGTGATTTTGAGCTGAAAGCTATGATAAGCCATTACAAAGCTGAGGTCAAAAAGATGGAGGAAGAAAAATGGAGCAAGAAATGATAACAGTACCTCTGAGTGAATGGAATGATATGAAGAAAAGGTTAAGCGATATACAGAAGAAGGTTGAAACGCTGTATAACCGTGAAACCGACTATGTTTCCATGTCGGAGTTGTGTGAGTGGTTACAAATATCACGTACCACACTATGGAGGCTAAGAAGTGAAGGAAAGATAAGGACATGCCTTATAGGAGGTAAAATGGTAGCGAATAAGGATGAGATTCAGACGCTGCTGAATGAAGGGAAGATATAATTGAAACAACATGTTTGACAAGATGATTTTTAATGCCCAGATTGATTTTGTACATGATGCAGAAAGGATAGCCAGCAAGCACCACCTCATCAGATGCACAGAAGGAAGTGAAATCTATTATCAATCATCGGCATTAAGTAACATTGAGGGTATCTGGTGGAAAATAAAGGGAAGGACAGCACAAATTAAATGTTCCATACACAAGCTTTTCTGGAGATCCAGATACGGCACGCTTGACAACTCTCAAATGTTCACCATATCAGAAGCCAAACAAATTATATCAGAGTTGCTGGATGAATGGGATATAGATCCGGCTCAGGTAAGAATAACTTATTATGAAGTGGGATTGAATATACCAGTCGATCATGATCCGATTGAATACATTTCGCTGGCTGAGTCTATCGGTGTGATGAGAAACAGGGAACTTTTCAATGATGCGAACTTTGAAAAGAACCGGCAGAAAACAACGGAGAAATCAAAGAACATCAAGAAGGTTTTCAAAATATATGATAAAGGCTTTGAGGCACGCGATAAAGGCAGAATATGTGAAGGTGATATTTTAAGGATTGAGACTATATACAGGAGACAGTCTATCAACCTGATTGATTTTTTCTCTGAGAAGTCGATATACAACATCATCCATACCTTCTACCGTGACTGGGCCACAATTGGATTCAGGCAGAGACTAAGTGCTGACAAAGGTATCAAATCAAGCCAGATTGATAAAGCTGAGGCTTTGTTGAGGCTGGGAAGGGATGACTACCTGAGTAGCACATACGAGCGCTGGAAGTCGGGCCATCTGACTGACAAGCAATATCGTACTATAAGAGAGTTCATCAACTCATGGGATGAGATTAAATGCCATTTCAGGATGATGATGTCACCTCATGAGATTGAGTATAAAACCAAGTTACTGAGCCTTTTTAATGAGGCAAAAAATTAATGACCTTATAGGCATATAGGAATATGATTGAAAATCAAAGAAATAACTTTTTAGTGAAACGTATTGAAACAGGGATTGTTTCATTTAGGGAGTTATTATGTGTCCTGTTATCTTTTCAGGTAACTTGTCCTATACAGCCATTAGCTGGTCGGCAAATAATGAAACAAGAGAAATGGAAAAGGAAAAAAGAGTAGTCTATTATGCAACAAAGAAAAAAGAAGAAATAGCAAGATTACAAGCTGAATACTCCTTACCTAAAGGATACAACATAAATGGTGAAGTTGAATGTATGTTGTCAAAGGATGACATTAAGAGTTTGTATGAGGAAGAGAAAAAAGGTTTGATACAAATAAGAAAGAAATAGCTATGACAACTTTTGAAACAACAATCCAGACGTATCTGGAAAACCGCGCAAAGACTGATTCGCTCTTTGCTGAAACCTTTAAGAAAGCGAACAAATCCATTAAGGGATGCTGCAGTTATATTTACTCAAAAGCTCGGAAATTGGCTTCTGGTGGTAATGTTGTCGGTGTGGATGAAGCAACCGTATACAACTGGGCAGTGCATTACTACGATGAGGACGATATCAAAGTAGACAATGTACAAGAGCGTGTGGAAGTCGTTGCTCCGGATGCCGTCCAAACACCAGTCAAAAAAGAAAAGACAGTAAATAAAAAGTCTGAAAGAAAGAATACAAAGCAGGAACAGCAAAAGATTTTTGAGTCAAGACAACTATCACTGTTTGATTTTTAAACACTATGAGGCCGAGAACAAAACGTGAAAAGCTGGTGGTTGAACTCAGCAGTAAGCTGCCGGCAATAACAGAAACCCAGATAAGATGGGGAAAGAAGCATTGTTTTCCACATAATGCTTACCGCTGTAAGGATGAAATGTGGTGCAGTGAATGTGGAAAGATGTGGGTTGATGTAACTGGCCAGAAGGAAGGGTACATCAAGTGTCCTTACTGCGATGAAAGATTGGAAGTGAAGGTAAGCCGTAAGATCAAGGATAATGCAGTAAGTTATCTGACAGTCGTTACAACATCGGGAGATTTTCAGGTGCTCCGTCACTTCTACACAGCCAGGTATGCAAGAAAAGAACGTGACACACATTATTTCATCGATGAGGTATGCCAACAGTGGATAACTGCAGACAGAAAAGAAACGGTTATGGCCAAGGCTATGAATATGGGATATAGAGGTTGGCTTCACGGTACAGATATGAGCATCAAACAGGACGGAAATATATACTATTCACATTCGTATGACATAGATGGTTATGTATATCCGAAAGTAAAGCTGCTGCCTATACTCCACAGGAACGGTCTTCGTACTTCGTTCCATGGCGTTACTCCGGCCAGACTGATACGTGCGATTCTTGGGGAAAGCAAGTATGCGGAAATGTTGCTGAAGACAAAACAATATAGTATGTTGGATTTCTATATGCATCGAGGTGGGCTTTCCCATCCGTGGGCAGTGAATATCTGTAACCGCAACGGGTATATCATTAAGGACGGATCGATGTATGACGATTACCTTCATTTGCTTGATTATTTCCACCTTGACACACATAATGCTCACTATGTATGCCCAAAGAACCTGAAGAAAGAGCATGACAAACTGGTTGAGAAAAAGAGAAAGACAGAAGCGAAGATTTGGGCCGAGGAGGAACGGAAGAGACGGATTGAACGCATGTCCAGAATGAAACAGGATATCCTCTCTTTCATCCAAAGAATCCAGCCATTCCTGGGAATAGAAATCAAGGATGAGGATATTGTGATCCGTCCATTGGAAAGTGTTACTCAGTTCTATCAGGAAGGAAAGGCTATGCACCATTGCGTATATAGCAACGGGTATTATAAACGCAAGGACTGCATAATCCTTACAGCGCAAAAGAATGGGAAACGTCTTGAAACGGTAGAGGTCTCTTTAAAGACCTTCAAGATCGTACAGAGCAGGGCGGTCTGTAACAAGACCAGCGATTACCATGATCATATTATCAAATTGGTAAACCGTAACATGGGACTGATAAGGAGGGCCGCATCATGAAGGTTTGTGTCGAGTGTGGCCGGAACCTTCCGGAAAGCAAGTTCCGGGCCTATGAAACAAAATCCGGCATTCATTACACCAATAGATGCCGGTTATGTGAGAGCAGACACACGTCTGAAAGAAGAAAACAGGACAGGCTTCATGGACGGCTGGCCAGATATACCAATGATCAGCTGGTGGCCGAACTACGGAGACGTGGAGCGCATATCATGTATGGAAGTGATTTTGATTGTGTAACAACGATTTGACGATGGGAAAACTGAAAGTCTATTACGGTTGGTCAAGGATAGGGAATGTCCGCAAGAAACGTGCCTTATCAGTAATGTTCGAGAATGACGCACAGGGTTGCAGAAGTGACCGTGGGCAAAGATGTCTGAGAACGCTTCAAGACACCGTAATCGAACGTTACCAGACCGATGAGGAAGAAAAGGAAGGCAAGCAGCAAAACCGGATTTTCACGGAGTACAGCTTATTCCTTGATGAGAAGCCGATAAATGGCAGCCTTGAAAGATGCCTGCTGATGAATAGTGAATCAGATAAGAATCATGTATCAAAGGCTATGCGTGAAAGGATTTCCGAAGCACTGAGAAAGGCTTTCCTTTTGACCAATCCTGGGTATAAAGAACCGTGTGGACAACTTGACTTGAAATTTGAATAAACCATGAAAACGAAACTGTATTACCTGTTCCTGGCAGTCATGTGGTGGTTGCTGGGATAGGTGGAAAGGAGAAATGAATATGATGCCAAAAGAATTACCTAATGTAATGAATGATAAAGGGTATCAAAAAGATGCCCATGATTTTGCAAAGAAAATTATGGAGTGCAAGGGAATACTTGGTCCATGTAAGGATATGAACCATTTCCAGGAATGGATGGAAGAAGCTTTGTCAAGGGCTTACCTATATGGTGCGCAAAGTGCTGTAAGAGTAGGTTATCTACTTGCTGACAAGGATTGGGAAGAAACATACAAAGGATTAAAAAAAGAGATTTCCGAATTGAAGGAAAGAATAAAAGATGAGTAAATAATATGACTAAGAAAGAAGAAATGCTTAGGGAAGCCGTTCACGATCATTATCAGTGTAACGGAAAGTATGCTTGTGAAGAACGTGCTTATTGCCGGTTCTGCGAGGGAGAAAACATAGCACATGATTGTGATGAAGATTGCTATGCAGATGAATTCAGCGAAGGATTTATAGCTGGCTGGGATGCATGCTTGAAATACCTTGCTTCATTGCCGCTGGATGAAGCTGCTAACAGAATTGTATATCATGGAACTGAGATAAGTGATAATCCAACAAGTAAGAAATGAAAGTAATATCCATCAAACAGCCGTGGGCTAGCTTAATCGCTCACGGTATTAAAGACATCGAGAACCGGACTTGGAAGTGTCCTCAGAAGTATATCGGCCAAAGAGTGCTAATACATGCTTCATCAAGTAAACCTGTATTTAGATACAGCTTTTTGCAATATGATATAATCAGAAAATCATCACAATCTTTGATTTTTAACTGTACATATGACGGATTCCCCAAAGGAGCCATCATCGGTAGCGTGGTTATTGCCGATTGCGTACAGAACCATCCATCCGTCTGGGCTGAGAAAGGTTGCTGGAACTGGGTGCTGGAGGATGCGGTACTGTTTGATAAGCCGATTATGAATGTGAAAGGAAAACTTAGTTTTTGGGAGTATAATATCAATAACGCAGAAAATGAATATTAAAGGGAAAATAACTATGGTGAAAGAAGTAGAGTCAATCACCACAAGAGATAAAAGATTAATATTGAAGAGAACGGCAGTAATCGAAACAGAAGGAGGAAAATATGCCCAGTCGATTGCATTCGATGTAATGGGAGAAGATGTAAATAACCAATGGTTGTCGGTTGGCCAGAGAGTAGAGATAGATTATAACTGCCATGTAACGGAATTTGGTGGTAAGTTATATAACAATATCAGAGCATGGAGAATTATTGAATGTAAAGATGGGAAAGGATAAAAGAGTGATGGTGAGATTTGATGAATCAACATTTATGGCACTCAATGAGGTAGCAATAAGAATGGAAACAAATCTCTCAGTAGTGATCAGAGCATTTTGTAAAAAGCAGATAAGTGAAATAACAGATGTAAATGGGAATATAACACTCCATGAAAAACAAACGGAAAGTAAACAACAATGTGCTATTGATGATAGCTAAGTTATATGAAAGGCTATCAGATATATCAGCAAAGGATCGGCAAATTTATTATGCCGGTCTTAACTATGAAGATATCTTTCAGGATACGATTCTCAGAGTAAGTACAGATGAGAAAGCTGCGAAAATAACAGATGAGAATGAATTTGTAGAGTACTTCATATATCGAATGAAAGCTGCACAATATACGATAATAAAGGATTCAAAACGCTTAAAAATTACAGATTATGCCGACAATTTACAAGCCAAAGACAATGAAGAAAAAGGAGAATAGCCTCTATGATGAAGAAAGAAGGAAGATATATAAGTCTGCCAGATGGAGAAGTCTGAGAGCTATGAAGATAGCAGAACAGCCACTATGTGAAGTATGTCTGAAAGAAGGGAGGACAACCATTGCAGAGGACGTACATCACATTCAATCATTCATGTCAACTGATGATCCGGTGAGAAGGAGGGCTTTAGCCTATGATTATGAAAACCTTATGAGCATTTGCAAGATGCATCATCAGATGATACACAACAAGTCGGATGGGAATGCCACCAAAGGGGGTATGGGGTGAAATTTTAGAAGGTCACGTAATTTGAACCTCGCACCAACCCATTCAACACGCGAGGCAATTTTTGAAAAAAGCCAAAATAGGGATTTTGTTGCGATGTGTTAAAATAGTGATTTCGTCTGACAAAAATCACGTTTGAAAAAAAGAGAAAATTATGGCAGAAACAAGTCTGGTGCAGTTCAAGCTGCCTAAAAATGTAAAACATAAAGAAGCTAAGAAACTCATTTGCAACCTTGTGAGAGACATGAATGAGCGCGGTGAGCTGGCTCCGTTCGATGTGGCATTGTTACACCGGATGGCAACGGCTTATGAAATGTATCTTATCTGCGTGGATAAGATTACTACAGACGGAATGACAATGATAAACAAGAAGGGGGAAATGGTAAAAAGGCCGGAGGTGAATATACTAAAAGAAAACTGGTCGCAGTTCTTGGAACTGGCTAAAGAATTTGGGCTGACAGCAATGAGTAAACGAAAGCTGAAGACGATGAAGAATATTGATGAGGCTATCCAGTCACCTTTGAAAGAATACCTACGTGAGCACCAGGTATGATAAAGAAAAAGAAATACATACAATATGCAGAGGATGTACTAAGCGGAAAGATTGTAACAGGGCACTACATAAAATTGGCTGCTGAGCGTTTCTTTAGATTAATGTATGATGGAAGGTATGAGTTCAGAGAAGATAAGTTCGAACAGGTATGTGAATTCATATCAATCATCCACCATTACACTGGGAAACATGCTGGGAAACCGTTTATATTGGAAGCATGGCAAGAATGGATTGTTGCTTCCATGTATGGTTTTTACCTGAAAGGAACAAATGAAAGACTGGTGCAATCGGCTTACATTGAGATGGCGCGAAAGCAGGGTAAATCTGCTTTTGCGTCTGCGTTGTGTTTGTACCATCTGATAGCAGACGGTGAAATGAACGCGGAGGTCTATATGGCGGCCAACTCCAAAGATCAGGCAAAGGTATCTTTTAACATGGCATCAAACTTTAGCAAGATGCTGGATCCCGGAAAAGAATTCCTGGATCCATACCGAGATACCATAAAGTACGAAAGAACGCTGAGTTTTCTGAAAGTGCTGGCTGCCGATTCAAGCAAGCTGGACGGCCCGAATGCATCCATGTATCTGATTGACGAATATCACGCGGCCAAAAACTCAGGCGTGAAAGATGTATTGCAATCCTCACAAGGTATGCGAGAGAATCCGATGGCAGTAATCATTACTACTGCAGGATTTGACCGTCTGGGAGTATGTTACCAGTATAGGGAAATGTGTACGGAGGTAGTGTCGGGGCTGAAAGAAGATGATACGCTGTTTATTGCTATTTACTGCCTGGATAAAGAAGATGACTGGAAAGATGAGGCTGTATGGGTGAAAAGCAATCCGAATCTGGGGGTAACCGTACAGACTAAGTATCTTAAAACACAGGTAAGGAAAGCCATTAATACCCCAAGTGATGAAGTAGGTATAAAGACTAAGAATCTGAATATATGGTGTGATGCTGAAAAAACATGGATAAAAGATGATTACATACTTTCTGCATCAGCTAATGTGAACTTAGAAGAATACAATGGGCTGGATTGTTTTATCGGAGTGGACTTGTCATCTACATCAGACTTAACTTCATTCTCTGTTATGATACCATCAACAGAAAAGATGGTTTGGAAAACATTCTACTTTCTCCCGGAGGCGGCATTAACAGAAAAGCGATTCAAAGAACTGTATGGAGAATGGGCACGACAGGGAGCTTTATGTATAACTCCGGGAAATGTGGTGGACTATGATTTTATCCTCAATAAGATTATAGAGATAGGTCAGATTCTTAATATCGTAACCATAGGATATGACAGCTGGAATGCTACTCAGTTCGTCATTAACTGTACAGAAAAAGGGTTGCCGATGGAACCGTATTCACAGAGCATCGGAAACTTCAACATGCCGACAAAGGAGTTAGAAAGGCTGATGCTGTCTGGAGTGGCGGTGATTGACAATAACATCATTACTCGACACTGTTTCCGGAACGTAGTGATGGCGCGTGACAAGAACGGGAATACGAAACCAAGCAAACAATACGAAGAGAAAAAGATTGACGGGGTAATTGCTATGATTGAAGCTTTGGGAGTTTATCTGATGTGTCCAAGATACGATAATGTGATTTATTAGTTTGTCAGACAAAAATTTCGTTTCAAATAAAAACGAAATGAAATTATTTGGCTACGAGTTTAGAAAGATTTCCAAGAAGGAAATATCTCAGGTGTCAGCTTATGGAGGAACAGGTTTAATTCAGCTGGCATCACGCGAATACCCTATGTTATTGAGTACGGTGTACAGGTGTGTAGACCTAATATCCGATTCAGTGGCTGTATTGCCGCTGGAAGTATTCAGGCTGGATGAAGCCGGGTTCAAAATGAAAGACACGAAACATCCTATTTATGAGCTGCTGGATCTGGAGCCAAACGAGAACATGACGCGCTACGTTTTCATAAAAACTCTTATGGCATCCGTATTGCTGACCGGTAACGGATATGCATTCATAGAACGTGGTGAGGATGGAGTCACTCCTATCCAGCTGGTGTACATTCCATCCAACCAGGTATCAATACAATGGATAGTAGACAAAGAAGGAATAAGGAGGAAAAGATACCTGGTATCCGGATTCACGCAACTGGTTGAACCATGCGACATGATACATGTGCTTAATTTCAGTTATGATGGAATTATCGGTGTATCTACGTTAACACATGCCAGACAGACGCTAGGAATTGCTACGAGTTCAGAGGAACATGCTGCCGGATTCTTCAAGTCGGGGGCCGCAGTAAGCGGTGTGCTGACAATAGAAGGCGCACGACTGACGAAGGAACAAAAAGAACAAAATTATAAGCAATGGGAAGAGCGTTCCAACTCTAATAATGGTCGTCCGGGTGGTATTGTAATCCTGGAAGGAAACATGAAGTACCAGCCCATATCCATTTCACCAAAAGATTCTCAGTTGCTGGAAAGTCGCCAATTCAATGTAGTGGATATATGCCGTTTCTTTTCGGTATCTCCTGTTAAAGCGTTTGACCTGAGCAAATCCTCCTACTCTACCATCGAAGCCACACAGCTTGAATATCTGACAGATACAGCCTTGCCGGTCATCACCAAGATAGAGCAAGAAATAAACCGGAAAGTATTCAGCAGAACAGAAAGAAGCATGTACAAGGCAGAATTCAACACATCGGCCATCTTGCGTGCAGACAAAGCAGCCCAGGGGGCTTTCTGGAAAGATATGGCAAATGTAGGAGCGGCCACGCCAAATGAAATCCGGAGAGAAATCGGTATGAGCCGGATTGAAAATGGAGACGAAGCTTTCGTACAGGTAAACGTGATGACGCTGAAAAATGCTGTAAAAGAAAAAATGATAGAAGGAAATCAAGAATAATCGGATTTTGTCAGACAAATGTTCCGTTAGAAATAAAACGATTTATGAGTGAACAAAAAGAAATGCTGGAACAGAGAAATACCACATTCCCTGTATCAGTGACAGAGGAAAATGAAAAGCGGACAGTAGAAGGATATGCCATGCTGTTTGGCGTAAAATCAGACGGACTGGATTTTGAAGAAGTGATTGAACGAGGTGCGCTGGATGGAGTGATTGAGAAAAGTGATGTATTTGCCTTACTCAACCACAACCGTGACAGAGGAATACTGGCACGCTCAGTCAACGGGAAAGGCTCACTAACATTGACAGTTGATTCAAAAGGATTGAAATACAGATTTGAAGCACCACGCACGATGCTGGGCGATGAACTGCTGGAAAACCTGAGAAGAAACGAAATCAATCAATCTTCATTTGCCTTTACTGTAGCAGACGGTGGAGAGAAATGGGAAAGGATGAAAAACGGTAAATGGAAACGTACTATCAGCCAGTTTGCCAGGATATACGATGTTTCCCCTGTATACAATGCGGCATACAGCAAAACAACGGTCAGCATGAGAGGAAAAGAGCAGGCCGAAAAGGAACTGGAAGAACGGAAGGAAATAAGCGAAGAATATTACAACAATATTATTAACAGTCTTAATTAGTAGGAATTATGGCGAAAGAAAAAACAAGAGTTGAACTGGCAGAAGAAAGAGGCCAGTTGTACAAAAAAGGTGTTGACCTGGTAAACAAGGCAAAACAGGAAAAACGCGAGTTGTCTAAGGAAGAAAAGGACCAGATTACAGAGATTCAGCTCCGTATGACAGAAATCAATCTGGAACTGGCACAGCGTGATGCAATGAAATTTGCAGACGAACATACAACAGGCGAGAAATTTAGCCTGCGAAAAGCACTGTTGGAGTTGGCAGATGGAGGACATTACAGTGAGAACATACGAAAAATGAATGAGCGTGGTGAAGCATCATTGAGAATGTCAGGAATTCTTCCTAAAAGTGGTACATCACTGATTATACCGGTTGAATCACGTGCTGAAATTACGGCCGGAAGTGCAGGTGCCAACGTGATTGAAACAGATTTCATGAACATTGTGGAACCGTTGAGAGACCGATTAGTTTTGGCTGAGGCTGGAGCAACCATGCTGACAGGACTTGTATCAGACATTGATATTCCAACTTACTCAGGTAGCACTTCAAACTGGGCTAACGAGAACTCATCTGCAACAGATGGTGCTGGAACCTTCAGCAAGAAAACGATGAAGCCGAAACGACTTACTTCTATCCTGAAGGTATCACGCCAGATGCTGGTTCAGGATTCTTTGGGAGTTGAGGCTATGCTGAGAGCCGACCTTATCAACTCAATTGCATCAAAACTGGAAGCAACAATTTTGGGAGGTGCAGAAACATCAGCTGAAAAGCCTGACGGATTGTTTACCGGATATGTAACAGCATCAGAAGCTTTGTCATGGAAAGGTGTCGTAAACCTTGAAACGACAGTCGATTTGGCAAATGCTTTGATGGGTAACACGAAATACATTGTACATACTTCACTGGTGGGCCTGGCAAAAACGACTTTGAAGAACGATGGAGTAAGCGGCTACATTATGTCAGAAAACGGACAGATGAACGGATACGATACATTACGTACAAATGCAGTCTACAAAAAGTCAGGAACAGAATGGGGTGCTTTGTTCGGTAACTGGGCCGATTTACTTATCGGACAGTGGGGAGCTTTGGATTTGACTGTGGACCCGTACACAGAAGCCGATAAAGCATTTGTACGCATTATCGTAAACAGTTACTGGGATTCTTGCCTGAGACGTGATAACTCAATCGCAAAAGCACTGTTTAAAGACGGTTCAGCTGCATAAGGAGGGTAAACGATGTATATCACTTTAGATGAAGCAAAAAAGCATCTCAATGTAGAATCAGACTTCACGGAAGATGATTCTTACATTACATCGTTGATTGAAGTAGCTGAAGCTAAGGTGGCTGCAGAGTTATGTTTGAAAAGTACGGATGACCTGAAAACCTTAAGAGGTGGAGAGGTCATCCCTCCTCCAATAAAGCAAGCCATTATGCTAACGATTGGTTTGTATTACAACAATAGAGAGGAGGTGACGGTATCACAGACTCATACGCTGGCTCAGGGAGCCTTACACCTTATCCAACTATATAGAGATTATTCACTATAACAGTATCACAATGAAGGCAGGTCAGTTACGAGACAGAATCACAATTCTCAAAAGAGAAATCACACAAAAGCCACATGGCGGAGAAAAGTACTCATGGAAAGATTTCATAACCGTGAGAGCCACTGTAAAGTTTGCATCCGGTAAAATTGAGGAAACAAACATGGAGTATGCCCACAATCAGGTGAACAAAGTGATCATCTATTACAGATCTGTCATAAAGCGTGAAATGAGGGTGAAATACAACAATGAAATCTACCAGATAAACTCCATCAATCCTGATCAATCTCACAACATGATGACATTAACAATAGAACTGGTAAATGAGTAGTATTGGAAAAGATTACATCGAAGTCAAGATTGATGTAGCCAGAGTAAACAGGCTATTCAAAGAACTCAATCTAAGTACGGGCGAATCCAGAAAAGCGCTAAGAAGAGGGCTGGCTGCATCTGCAAGAGTCATCCAAAGACAAGCTAAATCAAATCTAAATGCAGTCAAAAACAGAGCTTCAGGAACGACCTTAGTTTCAAACAACCTAAAAAAGTGGGTACGCTATGTGGTGTACAAAAGAACACTAGGATTCAGAGTACATATACAGGAAAGCAGAGGATCATCAAAGAAAGAAAATCCTTCTTTCCTTCTAAAATTCTTTGAAGAAGGTACAGATGAACGCTTCAACAAAAGGATAAAAAAGGAAAGAATGTTTTCAAGGAGACTGAGAAAAGAAAGATATACTGGAAAGATTTCCGCATCTCATTTTTTCTCAACTGCATCAAAGTCGAAGATTGGTGAGGCACAGTCAACCTTACAGAAACACATTGAAAGACATATTCAGAAAATAGCAAATAAGAGATGAACACAACAGATATATTCAGATACATAAAGGAAAGGCTGGAATCAGACAGCAAAATACAAGAGATTGTAAAAGGTAAGATATATCCAATTGCAATCATGCGTAATGTAAAGCTGCCTTATATCATTCAGAATGCAAAGCTGAATTCATTCAGTGATACCAAAGATGGAGAATATGAACGTGAAATTACATCTACGATAGCTGTGTTTGGCGAGAATCAGGATGTGCCGTTGCAGCTTATATCAGAAATGGAAAGATTGTTCTCTGGGAATGTCGAAGAAGTGGAGTATCTGAATGTGTCTGAAATAAAAGTAAACACATGGGATTTTGATGAGGATGATGGAGTATTTGGTGGAATGATAGAACTAACAATTAAAATAGAAGTATAACTATGGCAAAAAGGAAACCGTTAAAAGGAAAAGACTTAATGATTTTTGTGGATGGAAAAGCTATTGCTTTAGCTACCAGTCATACACTGACACTGAATGCAGAGACGAGTGATACAGCATCAAAGGATTCAGGAATGTGGGACGAATCGGAAGTAACTAAGTTATCATGGGAAGCATCGTCTGAATCTATAGGTTCAGCAGACGAAGGAACTCCGGTAGACATATCATACGAAACACTTCTGGATAAATGTATGGCCGGAGAAAAAGTACCTATCATTTGTGGTATCCCGACAAACGTAACAAATGATGGTGTTCCGGAAGAAGGATGGACTGCTCCATCAGAAACGCCAAAGCAAACTTACTATCAGGGATCAGCCATCATTACAACTGTATCACTTACAGGCGCAAACGGAGAGAACTCACAAATATCTGCGAGCTTCAAGGGAGTAGGCAAATTAGAAAAAAAGAATAAAGCAGCAGGATGATGAAAGTAACCATAAAGAAAAAAGAATACAACATACATTTTTCGCTCAGAGTTCTTTTCAAGTATGAAGAAGTATGCGGGCATCCTTTTGAAGGAAAAAGGTTGCAGGACTTGTATATGCTGATGCATTGTGCCCTTCTGGCTTTGAATGAAGATTACACATTAACTTTTGATGAGCTGATTGACTATTGTGATGAAGATAAAGACGTATTTGAAACATTCCAGAAAGTCTTGAATGATTCACAGAAACGCGACCAGGGTAAAAAAAAAGAAGCAACGTAGATAAGCCTGTAAGTGTCATGTCTTTATATGAGGAAATTGTAGGCAGGGGCGGCGTATCTCCTGCCTATTTTTTTGACTCGATGACATTTGTAGAATGCGCTGTATTTTTACGAGGTATGCGAAGAAAGGAACGTGCTGAGCTTGAAAATACAAGACTGGTTATGTGGGCTGTATTTCAAAGCCAGTCAAGAAAAAGTCTTGAACTTGATGATGTGATGAAACTGGAAGATGAGAATGAACCTAAAAAAGACATCAGCCAGGAAGAATTGGAAGAATTAAGAAAACGAGCTAAAAAAATGGAGAAGAAACTATGAGTAACATATTCACGAGATTATTGCTTAATATAGACGGATTCAATAAGAATCTGTATCAGGCACAAAAAAATCTGAAAGGATTTGCTGCCACATCTAAAGGGGTATTTAGTGGACTGACCACCTTCACAAGCTACGCAGCTGCATTTGTAGGAATCAGCACTTCTATTCATTCAGCTGTAACGGCCAACATGGAATTTGAAAAGTCACTTTCATCCTTACGGTCATTGACTGGTGTATCTGTTCAAGAATTAAATTATTTCCGTGCTGAGGCAATAAAGATGGCTATGGATAGCACACAGTCGGCTGTTGCTATGGTAGATGCATATAAGCTGATTGGTAGTCAGATGCCGGAATTATTAAAAAATAAAGAAGCATTGTCAGCTACAGCGCGTGCAGCAGTGACACTTGCTGAGGCTGCAGAAATAGATGTGCCGACAGCAGCAAAAGCTCTAACAGGCTCATTAAACCAGATGGGGGAAAGTTCGTCGCGCGCCAGTGAATATATTAATATACTTGCTGCTGCATCTCAACAAGGTTCTGCAGATATACCATATCTGAACAAAGCTATTGAAAATTCTGGTGGTACAGCATCATCGGTTGGCGTGAAGTTTAATGAGCTGGTAGCAGCAATTGAAGCTATTGCACCCCGTATTACTGATGCAAGTTCTGCTGGTACCAATTTGCGAAATATCTTTTTGACCTTAGAGGCATCAACAGATAATAATCTGAAACCTTCCGTCGTAGGTTTATCTGCAGCTATAGATAATCTGTCAAAAAAGAATTTGAATGCTACAGAGCTCACGAAGATGTTTGGTAAGGAATCTGTTACTGCTGCAATCGCTTTGTTGCAGGAGAAGGATGCTTTTAACCAACTGGTCACTGGAATTACTGATACCAATACTGCATATGAACAGGCAAAAATCAATACTGATAACTTAGCTGGTTCTGTAAATAGACTTGGAAATGCATGGACTGCATTTATTAATTCCATGTCGTCAAGTAACGGGGTTATAAAAGCTGCTACTGACACACTGACGTTTCTTATAAATAAGGCAAATCAGGCTTTCTTTATGAGTAAAAGTGAAAGTAAACAGTATAATCTCGATAAAAAATATGGCGGTAGTGCAGAGGCTGTTCTAAATAACTCAAACGAATGGATATCGCAGAATGTTGAACAGTATGGTAAGACAAGAACAGAGGCCATAGAAGATGAAATAGCTGCATTGGGTAGAATGTATCCCGAAGCTTTAAGGTATGAGCAGAGATTAAAAGAATTAGAAGCGGCTAAAGAGGTTTATAGTAAAGGTTGGACGGCCGAAAGGAAAAAAGCATTAAATATAGCTAATAAAAACTTTGATATCGCAGAGAGGCAAAAATACATATATGATTATGTATTAAGTAATCTGAAATCGCAGTTACAAGCTGAAAAGGATTTAATAAAGGCTAAGGAAAATGCAGCAAAGGCGGCCAAAGAAAAGGCAGCCGCAGAAAAGGCAGCCGCAGAAAAGGCAGCAAAACTAGCTAAAGAAAAATCGGACTGGATTGCTCAAAGCAATGTAAATGGATGGTTAAAACAAGAAATGTCCGATAGAGGAAAATTTGATTCAACCCCAGGAAGCCTTCCTATTGTGGAGCTTCCTGTATCAATAGACGAAGAACAGATAGAAGAACAATTACCTCAATCTGATTTAGAAATAAAACTAAAAGCAAAACTAGTCGATTTTGAATTTGCAAGTGGTAAAATAGAAGAGTTAGAATCTCTTATGAGATTTGCTAATCCTGAAGAGAAAAAGCAGTTGCAAGAGCAGATAAATATGTACAAGCAATATGCCGGAGAAGAACTTTTCAAAGACAGAATAAGCGAGGCAAATGATTATGCATCGAGTCTGGCAAATGTAGCCAGTGCATTCAGTATGATCACTAAAGCACAACAAGCAGATGAGGCATCTGTCCAACAATGGGCTTTGCAATCAATCAGTAATATAGCTGGTGTTATATCGAAAGTCCAAGAGCTGGCAATATCTCATGGGGTAGCATCAGCAGCCAAGTTACCACCTCCATTAAATATTGTAGCAATGACAAGTGTTGTCTCGACAATAATGGGCATTTTCGCATCAATGCCTAAGTTTGCCAATGGCGGTATTGTGGGAGGAAACAGCTATTTTGGAGACAAACTACTGGCCAGAGTGAACTCTGGCGAAATGATTCTAAACAAAGGCCAGCAGGCGAAGCTTTACAGAATGACAGAAGACAACAGAAATGGAATAACAATCGGATTTGACCGAGTTAGAGGTAGCGATATTTATCTAAGTCTAAAAAATTACTTAAAAGAAACAGGTAAAAAACTATGAGTTACGGAAAAGTATACACATTGCCTTTCGCTTCGTTAGATGGGAAGAAATACGAAGTAAAAATAGAAAGAGCTGGTTACACAGGAAAAGCAACGGAATTGAAAGGCCAGCCTTCACCTTTTACTGTGAACATAGACAACGAAGAATTTATATATACTCCTACCAGACTGAGTACGGCTACACTGGCAATATTCGGTGAAGACTATTTACAAGATCTATTCAGTACGGATTACAAGATGCATCGAGTGACCTTATACTGTGAAGAAAACCCTGTGTGGTGTGGATTTATCAAACCAGAATTATATACACAAGATTACTCTACAGAAAAGTTCAATCTAGAACTAAGTTGCTATTCTGCAATATCAGTACTGGAATATGTGGAGTATAAACAAAAAGGAGAATACAGAGGCTTTGTTTCGTTATGGGAAGTCCTTAAAAATTGCATAGAAGAATCCATGGGCCTATATACTGCAATTTATATTCCACATGTGTACGGAGCATCCAAAGCGGATTACTCCAGTTTTCATAATCCGCTGGAAAAAATGATGATATCCGAACAGAATTTCTACGATGAAGATGATAATGCTATGTCGCTCAAAGAAGTGCTGGAAGAGATTATGAAGCTGATGAACTGGACATGTGTAGACTGGAGAGGGGAATTGTACTTTATAGATGTAGACAATGAAAGTAGAGAATACTATATGTATAATTCCGACTTAACTACCTATTCGCATGTAAAAGCTGATGAAATGAATGTACAGGAGATTGGGTTTGCAGGAAGTGATCATACACTGGATATTCTGCCTGGATATAACAAAGCAAGTGTAAAATGCAGCAATTATCCTGTAGGCGAGGCACTACCGGAAATTGATTTCGATGACTTTATGTTAATCGGTGCTAAAGAAAACTCTATCCCCAATTATACAAAAATAGTTACTTACAGGCCCATATCAGATAATATTCATATGAATGCTTTCAAGGTTGCCAGCGAAGATGTAAATAAACTTATTTTAGTTATGATTGATGCAGATGAAGAAAAAGAAATGTTTGAAGCAACCGAAAGCGGATTTATTATCGGAGCGATTCCTCAAAAATATGACACTATCGAAAAAATAGATAATGAACCTGCCAGAGTAGATTGGGAATACAAGGAACAAATATACATCCCGTTGGCCAGACCGGGAGATCCCTTACGAAAACTGATCTATCCTGAAGGAGGAACAACCGAAATTATAAAAATCAAAGGAGCATCATCTACCTATTTAGGAGGAGCTTTTGCGATTAATTTCAGTTTAAGAGTAGAATTAAATTTTTCTGATCAGATAGCTAAAGGATATTTTGACTCACAGGACTTCAGTTTCTTGCTAAGAATCGGGAACAACTACTATCACGGAGATGCAGAAGGAAATTTTATTTGGGATAAAAATCCAGAAAAGGATGCTTCGTTTCCGAATAATCTAGAGATAGATTGGGGCGATGAGGCTGTGACTCCCGGCCCAGAGAGTACTTTAACTTCTTTCGACGAAACCTACCAATTGAAAACGACTCGGCAGCTGAACGACGGATATGACGGTCTTAATGGCTATATCATAAAAATGCCAGAAGACAGACTGCTATTCGGAGATTTTGAACTTATCATCTATGCTCCAAGAATTAAAATATATCATGGTACATATAGTTCGCCGACAGCAATATATTTAGATGGATTTGAAGTAAAATATAAAAAAGCATCAGATGAATTAAAAAAAGACGAAAATAGCGATCGGATATATGAGAATATTGTTAACGAGAACTACCTCAACGAACTAGACGAAATAGAATTTAAAATAAGCAGTTATAATAATGATGGAGCGTGTTATAGCAAAGTAACAATTGGAGAAGATTACCTAAAGAATAATCTGTATTGTGGTATTATTGAAGATAATATTCGTCCAGAAGAATTTCTGATACGCAGAATTGTGGATCATTATAGTGATACAAAAATCAAGTTGACGCAGATACTTAAGAATGCAGATATCAAACCATATACGATTTTGTCAGACAACTATTACGTTAATAAGAAATACATCAACGCTGGCGGTGAGATTGATTACCGAAAGAATCGATTTAGTTGTGTAATGATTGAGATATGAAAATCGTAGATATTAAAACAAAAATAATACCTAGTAATCCACGATCTAAGAATTATCCTATTGGATATTCAGGTGGAATTGCATCGAACAGCAACGGTGTAACGCCTGACCTATCTATCTACTTATTAAAAGAAATCTGGGAAAGAAATATCGAAGAACGAACCGATGAATCCGGAAATGAATATCTGTACATACGTAAACCACTGGCTATCGGTGGAGGGGCTACCATGTATGCATCTGATGGTACTTCTGTCCCTTCAATATTTGACGGGCTTCCTTTGGACAATCAAACGATTTGGAAGAATCCCACAACTGGTAAGATTGAAGTTATTGGAGGTGCAGGAAGTTCCTTCGATGAAAATGCCATGTGGTCTGCACTTTCCGGATCTTCGGACAACCAGATCAACAAGTCGCATCTTACTAACGCACTGGCCGGATATGCTACTGAAAGCTGGGTAACAGGAAAAGGATACGCTACCGAAAGTTGGGTGGCCAGCAAGAACTATGCAACTACTGAGGCTTTAAATGCTGTGTCTAATAAGCTGAATGACTTCTTGGAAGGTTCTGATGCTGATACAATCATAAACAAATGGAAGGAACTGGAAGCGTTTTTGTCCGGAATGGCAGAAACGGATAATCTAGCGGAAATTCTTGAAACAAAGGCCGACAAAAAATATGTAGATAGTACTTTCGTTACACTGGGAACTAAGCAGACAATAACTGGGGAAAAGACTTTTTCCTCTGTATTGAATACAGCCGCTATCAAGGCATCCGGAGCTATTACAGCACCTTCGCTGGCAGCATCGGACTGGGTTACTATTGCTGGAATTAAGCTGAGGAAGTTGGAGGATGGTGCGCTAATGCTGGAGGGGAATCTAGCCGTAACAGGGGGTATTACTACCTATGCAATAGATCCGGTTTCCGCATCTACGATTATGGATGGAGTGGTAGTAGATGGTACTACTATAAAGAAGGAAAACGGGAAACTTGTCGCAGTAGGAGGTGGCGAAGCTGGTAGCGTTGCATGGGGCAATATTACTGGCAAGCCTTCTGTATTTGCGACTAATATTGCCAATATTACTGACCTGCACTCTAGCTGGGATGGAGCTCTCAAAGCGCAAAAGCCTAATTGGTTAACCGCTGTTAGCATAGCAACTATTTCGGATCTGCACGCTAATTGGGATGCATTATTGAAGGCTGCTCCGTCTGCTTATGTTACTCGTTGGCCTTCTTTCGCAGAAGTTACAAGTAAGCCTACTACATTGTCTGGATATGGGATCGCGGACGCATATACTAAGGCAGATGCGGATGGTAGATACGTTAATACTTCCGGAGACACTATGAGCGGCCAACTTGTGGCAGATGGCGGTATTTATTTGGGATATGGAAAGGCTATTCAGTCATCTTATACTCATTTATTAAAGACCGGATATGAGGACGGAGCAGGAGATTTTTTTGAAATTGGTATAGGGGGAGATAATGGAGTAAAAATGTATTTACGAGGTATAAACAACGGAACTTTAGTATGGAATGGAAATACAGTTTGGAACGCAGCAAATTCTAATAGATACGATACTAACTGGTCATGTTATACGCTGAATGCTTCTAGAATAAACTCCAGCGAATATGTTAATTGTGCAAAAGTTGGGTATAATACGTCAGATTCTAAAGATGGCCTTCCGTGGTATGGAATGGGTTACGGAAATCATGATGTAATGACTTTTTCCGGATATGGAGGAGTTAATATTCGTACAGCATTTGGAAATAATGCTCAATTTGCTTCTAATGGCCTTAGTTATTTTCATTCTCATGTATTAATAAAAGGATCTAACAGACTTTCGTTTGATGATTATGGTGGCGGATGGTATATGCAAGATGTAAACTGGGTAAGAGTATACGGAGATAAAAATATATATACCGGAGGTGCTATACAATGCGGAGGGTATGTATATACAGGAACAGGGTTTCGTATTAATTACGGTACTAACTCTGCATTTATAAATGTAAACTGGGACGGAAACAAAGGTGACTTTGTTACTTTTCACACCCCAGGAAATAATAATCAATGGTTTGTAATGGAGTTATGGTCAAATGGTAATGTATATACCAATGGTAATTTCCTTGCTGAAGGGGGCAGTACATTCTACGGTTCTGATATTCGATATAAATCAATCATGCAGCAAGTCAATCTATCTCTATCAGATATAGCTAAAGCACCTTCATTTGTATATCATTGGAATAGAGAAGGAATGAAATGCGATAGGCTTAACTTGGGAGGATCAGCCCAATATACGCAGTCAGTCCTTCCGTGGGCGGTAGAAGATAATAGTAATTTTCTTATGATGGACTACGCAACAGTAGCATATACATTTTCCGTTCATACGGCCAGACACTTGCTTACCTACGAGAGCAGAACCGATAAGAAAATCAAGAAACTTGAGAACAGAGTTAAATATTTAGAGAAACAACTTAAAAAGCTAGGCTATGAAGAAGTTCGTACTTTGGATGATCAGAGTGTTTGAGTTGGACATTCCGACCGAGAAGATTGTAACAAAAGTAGTGGAGAAACAAGTATTGATCCCGGAAAAAGGAGTTATTGAAGGAGATTTACTTGTCAAAGGTCATGTTACTGTAAAGGGATCTTTGGACGTAGAAGGGAATCTTGTATTGTATAAAGACACTGCATGCAAATTAAATAGTAAGGAGGAATAATTATGGTAAGAGATGTAATTCCAACCGAGAACGTAACTTATGATGATATCCGTGATACGTTAAACGCAAATGGAGGTAATGTCAATAATATGGCTATAACAGCATTTCAGAGTGGGGCGAATATCCAAAGATGGGCTAAATATAAGCCTGTTGTATATTATAAGGATTTTACATCAATGGAAGAAGAATGGTGGAGAGGTGACGATCTAAAATGCGGACTTACCGTTCGATATTCTCCTACTGACGGTGATATTATAGATATTTACAAAAGAGGTGACGCATATACTTATAATTACCTTACTAAAGGCCCTTACAGATTGGGAGATTTTAGGGGGTATTATCCAAAGGCAGAGCCTTATATAAGGACTAATGTTCCTCAAGATAAAGTGTTTGAATGGGATTTCAATAATGACGGGGATATGATGTTGCCTATACAGGTAGTAAGGCAGTCCGATACAAGTCTTACAATTAATGATGTAAAACTTCCATTAGACATGGGTAACTTGCATATATTAGTTGAAAGATATAATAAGAACCCAATAGAAGAAGATGATGCTTTAGCTAAAGATTCACAATATTTTTCTATTACAGGAACCTTCCCTTATGTAGAGTTTAGAGGTCTCAAGTCTGATTATAATGTTCAATATTTCTTGCTTTCATTAACAGACAAAAGTATTAATGGATATGAAGTACCAATGCCATACGATGAAAAAAACGCGTATCTTATCAAAATTAAGAATATCGCAAAAGCTGTAATTACAGGTAGTATATCACAATTTGCATTGTCTACAAAAAAGGTTTGGTCAAATGTAAGTGATTATTTGGAAACTCCTTATGATTCAAACGGAGGTTCATCTAGTCCTGTATTGTTTAAATCATCAATCAAAAACCTAAGTACGGCAGCTATTACATTTAATAATACGGATTCTGCCGTAAGATCTCATACGATTAAGATAAAAGCTACAGGAGAAGTAAACGGAGAATATAAAGAGTATAATATTGATTGTTCTATATGGAATGGGTTTGACGGAGCAAGCACTTCGAGTTTGGTCATATCTCCATCTCAAACGAAAGAAGTTATCTTCGGCACGTCAGAAGGGCTTTTCGATAAATTTAGAGAGGCTGGGAAAAATAATTTGATATATATCAATGCCGTAGTTGTAAATAAAAACACTAAGTCAGAAAATACTATTAGTTCAATTAGAATAATGATAAATTAAAAATAGGATAACCTTTAAAAATTATAGTTATGGCAAAACAAGTAAAATTAGTGATCAACAACCGCAATGAGCAGGTGAATTACGATTCTAACGGAAAGGAATCCGGCAGCAACACCTCAGCAAGCTATAATGTAGTTTCTGAGACCGGTGAACAGATAGGATCAGTCAATGTTTCCAATTCATTTAACGTGTACGGAAATGCCACTTCCGAGGAATATTCCGAAGCGATGGCTTCCCTTAACCAGAAGATCGCTGAAGCGTTCAAGACCTTCAATGAAACAATTACATCTAATTCAATTATCTAACCTAAAAAACAGGAATTATGAAACTGGAGAAATTAGTGATAGCATATAAAATGCTGGATGATGCCAAGATCAAAACAATGGATGACAAGGACGCAATCAAAATTATCAAAAACCGGAAGGCTATGCGTCCCCATGTTGAATCGTACGACGCTTTATTGAAGGATGCGCAGGAGAAGTTCAAACCGGACAATATCGAGGTTATGCAGGAAAAAGTAAGCAAATGGAAGGAACTGTCCGCTGAAGAACGAAAGATCGTTAATGAAAGCTTCAAAGCATATCAAGAAAAGGTAGATGCTGTCTGTAATCCGGAACTGGACAAAGAAGTAGATATCACTTTGGACAAGCTTTCTGAAGACGGAGCCTTGAAGCTGGCCAAGGAGAATGAATGGCCGATGAACAAATTGGATACATTGGACATCATGCTGGAGTAAGTATGGAACAGCTGAGTGAAATATCCAATATTATTGGCGGGATAGTTACTACTATCCTGCTGCCTTTGCTGGGCGTATTCATGTTCTATGACCAGAAAAAGCGCAAGGAAGAAGCAGCCGCACGCAAGGCTGAAGCTGACAATATCACCAGTTATGCGGCTGAATGGAAGGAGCTATACGAGAAGAAGGAAAATAAAGTTCACGAACTTGATGCAAAGATAGACCAGCTTTATGCTGAGAAAAACGAGGACAGGCAACGGATCCGTGAATTGATGGAGAAAAATCAGGAACTGGAATTAAAGAACCAGTCGCTTGAAATTACGAAATGTAAGAAAAGGGGGTGTCCAGACAGGGAGCCGCCAAGTGATTATTAATTAAGGAGGAGAAGAAATGAATAAGATAGACGCAATCGTAGTTCACTGCTCGGCCACACGTGCTGGGCAGGATATAGGAAAGAAGGAAATTACCCAGATGCACCTGCAGCGTGGGTTCAGCACGATCGGGTACAATTATGTGGTAAGGCTGGACGGGACGGTAGAAGTTGGCCGCTCGCTTACAATCGATGGGGCCCATTGTAACAGCAAGGGATTCTCAGGTGTGTCATATAACAAACACAGCATTGGTATCTGTTATATCGGTGGGTTGGATGCAAATGGAAAGGCAGCCGATACCCGAACTCCAGAGCAGAAGGAAGCGCTGGCCAAGCTGATTAAGGAGTTGTGCAGCAAATATCAGATTGTAGAAGTGCTTGGCCATCGTGACACCAGTCCGGATTTGGACGACGACGGAATAGTCGAACCGAACGAGTGGACAAAGATGTGTCCCTGCTTCGATGTGCGGAGCGAATATCCTTTCATTCCTGAAATCGTAGTAAAACCATGAAATACTTACCATATCTTTTAATAGCTGTACTGGCTTTCTGTTCAGGCTGGTGCAGCCGTTCGCCAACCGAAGGCAATATCGGGAAGGCTGATACTGTTACGTCAGTCCATATAGTTACAAAGGTCGATGTGGATACGATGTACATTTTGTCGCCGCAGCCTTATCTTGCATGGATTGATAACTCAGACACCATTCATGTGAGCGATAGCTGTTCACATTTACGTGAATATAAGGAGTACCAGGATAGCAACTACTACGCAAAGGTCAGCGGTGTGGCTCCACGTCTTGATGAAATCCGGGTGTATCCAAAGACGATATATGAAACGAAGTATATTTATCGGGATGTTATCAGTAAACAAAAACGATGGGGACTGGGATTGTCTGCTGGATACGGTATCGGACGAAATGGTTGGTCTCCAGTTATAGCCGTAACGGTAAATTACAATTTCTGGAGATTTTAATAAAAGAGATGCTGTAAATAAATTTCTGTAAACTTAAGAATTATATAAAAAATAGAGGGAACGTTTGATTTCTTATAATAAAAAAGTATATTTGCAAAAAAAATAATATGAAGCTTTTTGAATATGTATGGTTTGTAGATTTTCATGCATCTATAGAAGAATTAAAAGATTTAGCAATGAAAGAAGATTGGGATTATAAAAATAATCCTATAGGGAAGAATCCTATTTTAGAGAATTACATTAAACATACATTTGTAAAGCTTTATGAAGAAAAAAAGGTATTGGAACAGAATGGGTATTCTGTGTTTAACACAGGACTTGTTACAGATTATCAAGAAGAAATATATGCACTATGTCAGAAAAATAGAAGACAAGGAAGCATTAAATGGTTCTTTTTAGGTTGGAGGAAAGCTAGTGATAGAGATTTAATGAAGTTTACTAGTTTACCAGAGAATGCAAACTATTTTGAAAATTCCTCAGATTTAATATATGATACAAGATTAGAATTACGACCAAATGTAAATCATATTATTGATGATAACATCACTAGATTCCCCACAGCATTACAAGCTATGGATAAATATCAATTAGGGGTATTACTTCAAGGAACAATTAATGATGCAATAAGACGAATTAGAAGAAACTATAAAACAGCTGTTCCTCAATATTATGATGGAAGACTCCAATTATTATTGCCATTATGTTTGACTTCAAAAGCAACAGCAGATTTAGCACTCGTAATAGAAAAAGAAAATGGTGTTTATAGAGCATCGACATGTCTAACATTAGATATGGCCATTAATAATGCTAGATTAATTGCTAAGCCTGATGACGAATGGTTAAAAGTTTAAAAAGATTTGTTCATATAAGATTTTAGTAGTACATTTGCGGCATATAAAATATTTGTAGATAATACTATTCATAGAAAATACTATTCATTTTTATAAAAAAGAAGATACATTTAGAAGAAAGATTTAAAGATTGATTATATGAGAGTACCTTTTTAAGGTACTCTCTTTTTTTGAAAATAAAATATTATGAGTTCTTTTCTAAAAAATTTGGAACAGGATTTAAATCTTATAATATGTTCAAAAGTCTTTCAGTTTGCTTCTCTATAGAACTATTAAGAATCTTCGCATACACCTGAGTAATCTGTATTCGTGTATGTCCCATCATCTTAGACACAGACTCAATTGGTACTTCATGAGCAAGAAGCACAGTAGTAGCAAATGTGTACCTGGCAATGTGTGAAGACAGATTTTTCTTTGTACCTATTAAAGCACCTACACATTTCAATAGCCTATTATATGCCTGCTGACTGAAATGTGGAAGATGATAATGATATTTCTCTAGTACAGCCATAGCAGGAGGAAGAATGGGAGTGTAATATTTTGTTCCAGTCTTAACACGCTGTTTATCGATGTAATTACATCCATGAACAGTCACCACATCACGGGAAAAGTCAAATGCGTCCATATCGGCATGAGCCAGCCCAGTATAACAACAGAATACGAACAAATCACGAGCTTTGCTGAGGCTTTCATCAGACAATTCAAGAGATCTGACTGCAGAAAGTTCTTCTTCATTTAAGGCCTCCTTTGGCTTATGCTTTCCACGTTCGGCCTTGAATCTCAGATAAGGAGATTCTTCAATGATACCAAGTGATACAGCTTCATTGATATAAGGCTTTAGGCGTTTGTGATAATTATAGATAGTAGGCTGTTCCCTGTCTGGATCTTGTTTCCTTAACCAGGTATCGAACTTCTTGATATTCTCTGGAGTCAAGTCATCGAATGTACGAATTATTTTGGACTCTCTCAGAGTTTCAAGCGTACACTTATGCGCACGGAGAGTGGATGCACGTAACCCTCTCCTATCCATTACATCGTAACAAAAGTCGATGAAGTCCGTACCGTATTTTCCAGACTTTCTTTCAAGAGCTGCTGAAAAAGTATGATACGTCACCTCATTTCCTTCCTGAAGGATAGAACGAGCTATACTTTCATACTTTTTGATAAGCTCTGTGATTTGTTTGTTCAACTTTTTTGACTCGGCATGACGGACTATCAGCCCATCCTCCCACTGGTTAGCATAGAGCTCCACACCGGATGAGAGAGTCTTTCTCTGTGTACGGTTGAATGTAATTTCGATTTCCACCATGCCTGTAGTAATGGTGGATGCTTTCTTTTTGCGGTCAAATACCGCTCTGACTTTAGGTAACTTTAACATACGCATTTGTGATTTCTCTACGGATGCATGAAAAGTGCAATACCAAATGCAATACCAATGCAATACTCGTCAAAAATGTAGTATTGCAAAATGCTTTTATATACATTTTCAGACACACGTAGACGGTTAAACATTTATTTTGAGTTTATCCGCAAATGCGCTATACATCAATACTTTAACAATAAAAGCCTATAAATCAAGTATCAATAAGACTTGACATATAGGCTATACCTGGAGCCGAAAGCGGGACTCGAACCCGCGACTTACTCATTACGAATGAGTTACTCTACCAACTGAGTTATTTCGGCTTTATCTCTAACGCTCTCTTGGAAAAGCGATGCAAATTTACTGCTTTCTTTGAAGTTGCAAAACGAATTCGGGATTTTTTTTCATTCCACAGGCGTTTTTTACTCTTTTCTTCTCAGGCAGCAAGCACTTGCTGAACAAATAAATTCAAATATACCTTCTTTAAAACGAATCCTCTTTCTAAATGCTTTTTTCTTTATTTTTCTTATAAATATTACATTTATTATCCATTTCAAAGGTATTTCTGCATAATATGCATTTTTAATTGTATTTTTATTTGAAAATATAAAGTGATATTTTACTTTTGTGCCCGAAAAAAATACAACGACAGCTAAATTATGAATTATCCTTTTCTAACGGCAGCCGAAGCTGCCAGCATCATACGTCACGGGGATACAGTCGGAATCGGAGGATTCTCTTCGGTAGGTACCCCCAAAGCTATTCCGGCAGCATTGGCCGAACGTGCCCGGGAACTGCATGAGCAGGGCCATCCTTTCCAGGTGGGACTGATCACAGGCGGAGCTACGGGAAATCAGATAGATAAGGCACTGGCAGAAGTACAGGCGGTTTCTTTCCGTACTCCTTTCCAGTCCAACAAAAGTATGCGTGAAGCCATCAATACTAACAACGCACGTTATTTTGATGTGCATCTCTCGCTGATCGGACAGGACGTACGCTATGGATTTCTGGGAAAAATCAATGTAGCCATCATCGAAGCCTCAGCCATCACTGAAAACGGAGAAATTATTCTGAGTACATCCGTAGGCATCTCACCTACACTGGTGGAAATGGCCGACAAGATCCTGATTGAGCTTAATGAAGCGCATGAAGATCACCTGACGGGCATGCACGACATCTACTTGCCGGATATGCCGCCTCACCGGCGTGAAATCCCTGTTTATCGCGTAAACGACCGGATCGGAACAATCAGTATTCAGGCTGATCCGCGTAAAGTAGCCGGTGTCGTCCGTACCTGCGAACGGGATGCCATAGCTCCTTTTACTCCGCAAAACGAAACGACTCTTCAGATCGGACGCAATGTGGCAGACTTTCTGGTTCGGGAATGGAAAAAAGGAGCCATCCCTCACGAATTCCTTCCACTTCAGTCCGGAGTGGGCAACATCGCCAATGCCGTACTGGGAGCACTTGGAGCCGACAAGCAGCTTCCTCCTTTCTCCATGTTTACGGAAGTGATCCAGAACTCGGTCATCGACCTGATGCTGGACGGACGTATCTGCTTTGCCACCGGAAGTTCGCTGACACTTTCTGATGACAAACTGGACTTGCTATATGACAACATGGATACGCTCGGCAAACGGATTCTGCTTCGTCCGCAAGAGATTACCAACCATCCGGAAACAATCCGCCGGCTGGGGGTCATCGCCATCAATACGGCATTGGAAGCTGACATCTTCGGCAATGTGAACAGTACTCATGTGCTTGGAAGACAGATAATGAACGGAATCGGCGGCTCCGGCGACTTTGCCCGCAATGCCTATCTGTCCATCTTCACGACACCGTCGACAGCCAAAGGCGGACTCATCTCTTCCATCGTGCCTCAGGTTTCGCACACCGACAGCACCGAACACGACGTGCGCATCCTGGTCACGGAACAGGGCGTAGCCGACCTGCGGGGCAAATCGCCGCGGCAACGTGCGGAATGCATCATCGAAAACTGTGCTCACCCGGACTACCGACAGCTGTTGTGGGACTACGTGAAACTGTCGGACGGAACATCCTGTCACACTCCCCTCTCCCTGCGCAACGCACTGAAAATGCATCTCGCATTTGCAGAAACCGGCGACATGCGGAATACGGTTTTCGAATAAAATCGTATCTTTGTCGGCATGGAAAAGTTCGACGTTCACATATTAGGATGCGGATCGGCCCTGCCTACCCTGAGGCATTCGGCAACATCGCAAGTGGTAAACATCCGCGAAAAGCTGTTCATGATCGACTGCGGAGAAGGCACTCAGGTGCAGCTCCGCCGGTCACGACTCCGCTTCGGGCGACTGAACCACATATTCATTTCCCATCTGCACGGCGACCATTGCTTCGGCCTGATGGGACTGATTTCTACCTTCGGAATGCTGGAACGTACCGCCGACCTGCATATCTATGCCCATGCCGAACTGGAAAAACTGCTCGCTCCGCAACTCAACTACTTCTGCAAGGGAATGACTTATAAGGTGGTATTCCACGCGATTGATCCCGGAGAACAGGCCGTCATCTACGACGACCGTTCCGTCAGTGTAGAAACGATTCCTCTTCGCCATAAGCTGCCTACCTGCGGTTTCCTGTTCCGCGAAAAGCCGGTTCCCAATCACATCATACGCGAGATGATTGATTTTTATCACATTCCTCTCTATCTGATCAACCGGATCAAGAACGGAGAAGACTACCAGATGGAAGACGGAACCGTAATTCCCAATGCACGGCTCACCATCCCGTCCGACCCGCCCCGCACCTATGCATACTGCTCGGATACTTGCTATTTGCCACGCATCACCGAACAGATCAAAGGTGTCGACCTGCTTTTTCACGAGGCGACTTTCACTACCTCCGAACTGGCACGGGCCAAGGCTACCCTACACTCCACCGCAGAACAGGCAGCACTGATCGCCCGGGAAGCCGGAGTGAAGCAACTGATGATCGGACATTTCTCGGCACGCTATGAAGATGACAGCCTACTGCTGAAAGAAGCTTCAGCCATTTTCCCGCAAACCATTCTGGCACAGGAAAACCTGAAAATCGAACTCTGAAGGGAAAGCCGGGAAGTTAATAAAAACAAAACCCATTAAACCAGACAAAGAAAAAAGCATCTATTCATTGTCATGAGCAACTATAACGAACAAGAAATAGCCCAACAGCTTCAGGATCCGTCCAAATGCCGGAAAGCATTTGAGCAGGTGGTCAAAGCCTACAGCGAACAACTGTACTGGCAAATCAGGCGTATGGTGCTTTCGCACGATGATGCCAACGATCTGCTGCAGAATACCTTCATCAAGGCCTGGAGTAATCTGGAATATTTCCGGGGAGATGCCAGGCTCTCGACCTGGCTCTACCGGATCGCGTTCAATGAGTGCCTGAATTTTCTGAACAGACAACGGGCACAAGACCAGCTTTCCATAGATGATACGGAAGCAGTTATGGTCAACAAACTGGAAAGCGATCCTTATTTTGACGGTGACGAAACCCAGAAACTGTTCCAGAAGGCAATTCTTCAGCTCCCGGAAAAACAGCGCATCATCTTCAACCTGAAGTACTTTCAGGAAATGAAATATGAAGAGATTTCAGAGATTCTGGGTACCAGCGTCGGGGCCCTGAAAGCCTCCTATCATCACGCTGTGAAAAAAATTGAAGAATTTTTCGAGAAGCACGATTAAACCTTTTGAACAAAATCATATCTTAGTAATACATACATAAAAACAACAACCATGAAGGAAGAAAACGAATTACGAAAAAAATACGGCGCTCCGAATCCCTTTACCGTACCGGAAGGGTATTTTGAAAATCTTGCCGGCAAAGTGATGGAACAGCTTCCGGAAAAAGAAAGCCAGCCTCAGCCCGAAGTTACCATGTGGGAACGTGTAAGACCGTGGGTCTACATGGCTGCCATGTTCTGTGGCTTGATGTTCGGCGTACGCGTCATGGTGAATCAATCCAAGCATCCGGTCTCCAGCCAGAACGGACATACAGAGACTTTCTCCGAAATTCCGGACGAATATATTGATCCCATTGTCAACCAGACCATGATGGATGATTATACGCTTTACCAATACCTGACTGATGCAAATACAGAAATTTATCAATAATTAATTCATTGACCCATGAAAAGAAAACTCTATATCCTCACCCTGATGGCTCTTTGCTGTCTGACTGGAATACATGCACAGAAAGGGCATTTCAGCAAAGAGGAGTTCCGCAGCCGCCAGCAGGCCTTTATCACAGAAAAGGCGGGACTGAATGCGCAGGAAGCAGCCAGGTTCTTCCCGCTTTATTTTGAACTGCAGGACAAGAAGCAGGAACAAAACAAGGAAGCCTGGCAGAAAATGCGCAAGGGAAAAGATCCCAATACCACGGAAACCGAATACGCCAAGATTGTGGAAGACGTGATCAAGGCACGGATAGCAACCGACCAGCTGGAACTGGAATATGTCCAGAAATACAAAAAGTTTCTGTCGGCCAAAAAGATTTATCAGGTTCAGAAAGCCGAAATGAAATTCCACCGGGAATTACTGAAAGGCCAGCCGCGGAAACAAAAATAACAGAAACAGCATGCAGGAATCCTGTCACTCTCCGGTTATAAGGGGAATGACAGGATTTTTATTAGAATCATACCCTTCATTCTTCCGGAATCTTTCCTTTTCCTTTTTTTCTCAAACCTTTGTTTTCATATCTTAATTCTTTGTCCTAACTTTGGCGAGAAATTGTTTTTTAATCTAACACATTCGTATGAAGAATCATTTATTAACCTTTTGCGCAAGTGCATCTTTCAGTTTACTGGTAGCCTGTAGCGGCCAGCCTGGTGAAGTGAAGTCTTACAATGAAGGCATCAACATCATTCCGATGCCTCAGAGTCTCGTACAACAGCAAGGTGCTTTCCGTCTTTCAGGAAGTACTTCTTTGGGAGCAGCTTCACCCGAAGCCAAAACCATTGCAGAATTTTTTGCAGCTAAAATGAGAACCGCCACCGGTTATGACATTACCGTAGGCGAAAGTGGAAACATCACCCTGAAACTGGATGAATCACTGGACGTAAACGATGAAGGCTATCAGCTGGATGTTACCGGCGATGCTGTCAACGTAACCGCAAAGACTCCTCAAGGCCTTTTCTATGGTATGCAGACTTTCATGCAGCTGCTGCCTGCAGAAATCGAGAGTGCTCAGAAAGTAAGTGGAATTGCATGGACTGCACAGGCAGTCAGCATCAAGGATGAACCCCGCTTCGGCTATCGCGGAATCATGCTGGATCCCTGCCGTCACTTCATGCCGGCAGAAAATGTCAAGAAGTTTATTGACGTACTGTCACTCTTCAAGATCAACCGCCTGCACTGGCACCTGACAGACGACCAGGGATGGCGTATCGAAATCAAGAAATATCCGAAACTGACAGAAATCGGTTCCAAACGTGTCGAAGGCGAAGGAACAGAACACAGCGGATATTATACTCAGGAAGAAATCAAAGACATCGTGAAATATGCAGCCGACCATTTCATTACTGTAGTTCCCGAACTGGAACTTCCGGGTCACGAAATGGCTGCCATTGCTGCTTATCCCGAACTTTCCTGCAAGGGAGAAGCTGGAACGCCGCGTGTCATCTGGGGCGTGGAAGACATCGTCATGTGTCCGGGTAAAGAAGACATGTTCAAGTTCCTGGAAGATGTTATTGACGAAATGGTACCTCTGTTCCCGAGCGAATATTTCCACATCGGTGGTGACGAATGTCCGAAGACAAGCTGGAAGAACTGTCCGCTCTGTCAACAGCGCATCCGTAAGGAAGGTCTGACTGCCGACAAGAATCATTCAGCAGAAGAAAAACTGCAGAGTTATGTCATCCAGCGCATGGAAAAATACCTGGCAACAAAGGGAAAGAAAATCATCGGTTGGGATGAAATCCTTGAAGGAGGTCTGGCTCCGAGCGCAACCGTTATGTCATGGAGAGGTGAAGACGGAGGTATCGCTGCTGCATCCATGAACCATACGGTTATCATGACTCCGGGTGGAAACGGTATGTATCTGGACGCTTACCAGGGTGATTCCAAGATCGAACCGGTAACCATCGGCGGTTATACTACACTGGAAAAGACTTACAGCTACAACCCGGTACCCGACACACTGGCTGCCATGGGTAAAGGTGATTATGTATTGGGTGTACAGGGAAATACCTGGTCTGAATATATGTATAGCGAAGCTATCCGTGAATACATGACCTTCCCGCGTATCATTGCAGTTGCTGAAATCGGATGGACCAATCTGGACCGCAAGGATTACAAAGACTTCGAACGCCGTATCAACAACGCTTATGTACGTCTGGATGAACACAATGTAAATTACCACATTCCGATGCCGGAACAGCCGAACGGTTCATGTAACTTCGTGGCTTTCACTGACAAGGCTACACTGGAATTTACCACTTCACGTCCGATGACAATTGTGTACACCACCGACGGAAGCGAACCGACTGCACAGTCAACCGTTTACTCGGCTCCTCTGACATTTACTGAAAATACAACCCTGAAGATCGCTTCTGCACTTCCTTCCGGCAAGCTGAGCACTGTACGTACCATCCAGGTAGAAAAACAGACACTGGCTCCTGCTAAAGAAGTGGAAAAGACTGCTCCGGGCCTGAACATGCAGGTATTCGACGGCATGTTCCTGAACGTGAAAGATCTGGAAGCTGCAAAACTTCAGCCCAGAGAAACCAAGGTAATCGAAGAAACACGCGCACTGACCGCACAGACACCGTCTCCGGAATCCATGCGTGGCGTTAAACAATATGCTTCAGTTGCTACCGGTTATGTAAATATCCCGGAAGATGGCGTTTACTACATTTCTTCTGATCTGGAAGAAGTATGGATCGACGGCAAACTGCTGGTTAACAACGGTGGTGAAGTGAAACGCTTCTCTCGTCATGATTCATCCGTAGCTCTGGCCAAAGGTCTGCACGAAATCAAGGCAGTGTTCCTGGGACACATCATCGGCGGATGGCCTTCAAACTGGAATGACGGCAGCATCAAACTGCGTAAAGAAGGACAAGACAAGTTCACTAAGATTACAGGTGATATGCTGAGCCATTAATCGGACAACGTTCATCTGAAATTCAATCAGGCAGGGGGAAAACAGCTATCCAAGGTTTTCCTCCTGCTTTTATTTTATCCCTACTTCCCCAACCTTCTCTGGTATTTAAATGCTCTTACCGCAATCAACCTTGCAATAAAGGTAGCTTTCAGTGTTTCCACTCCATACCTTTCTTTTTCGGAAACGACCGGCAGGCTTATCATTTCATCAGCATTATCTGCTTACCCTCCGCCGGAATTTCTCCCGACTTCTCCCGGATCCAAACAAAAGCAGGATTCTTACTCTCCTGAAATCCATACCTGCTGGCATAAAAAAACAGGAGCTGTGCCTTCCGTCTGACACAGCTCCTGTCACCTTTGACTGATTTCCTGAAACTACCTGTTTCTTAGTCAGGAATCAGTGATTTATTTGTATCCTTCATTCTGTTCCAGTTTCGGATTCTTGTCGATATCACCCTGACTGAACGGGAAGTAACGATGGAACGGCTGGAAGGAACGGTTTTCAATCAGCACTTCTGTCGGATCAGGATTCAAAGTAATGGTAGCACGCAGTCCCGGATCACTTACAGATGCATCGACTGTACCGATTCTACGTTCCAGACGTCCGTTCAGCACCTTTTCAGCCAGCATCTTACCGTCGGCAGTCTTCCAGCGCAGGATATCTGCACGGCGCAAACCTTCACCGGCAAATTCTACGGCACGTTCACGATGAATCAGTTCACGCAAAGCTTCCTTAGTGGCATATTTAGCCTGGTCTACATCCGGCATGCCTGCTCTTTCACGAACCTTATTGATCTTCTTGTATACTTCATCTGACGGACCATTCAGTTCATTTTCTGCTTCAGCCCAGGTCAACAGCACTTCTGCATAACGGAACACGATAGGACAAGCATTGGATTTCCAGATATCTGCATACTGGGTAATCGGCGACAGATACTTGTTCCAGGTCAGACCAGTCTTGGAAGCATTATCAGCAGAAGTCATATAGTTTGCGTTGCTTTCACCATTAATGGTCTTGTCCAGGGTATTGAATACCGCAGCAGCACCTCCGGCTTTCACATAGTCAGCACCCGGATAGATAACAGACATAGCCAGTCGGGGGTCACGATCCTTGAACGGATGGGTTGCATCATAACCGGAACCCTGTTCATCGATCGTCATACCGTTCTTCATTTCATAGGTATCTACCAGGTTGTAAGTCGGAACGATAGAAGACCATCCGCCGTCACCATTGTTATACATCTGTCCGATGGTATACAGTGTATAAGTATTAGGAATATACTGAACAGCCAGAATTGTTTCCTTAGAATCCTGTCCTGCTACCTGGAACAGCTTCAGATAATCATCTTCCAGATCATATTCACCCATGGCAATGATTTCTTCGGCTTTCTGTTTTGCCATTGCCCAGTCATCATAATACAAAGCTTCACGCATTCTCAAGGCCAGAGCTGCACCCTTGGCAATCCGTCCTCTTTCAGCCGGCATCTTGTTCAGGTCAGGAGTACATTCATCCAGCTCCTTGGCAATGAAATCACGCACTTCCTGTTCCGTATTTCTGGGAACCTGAGCATCTTCAGCCGTATCATAATTATCAATGATAGGCACACCGCCATAAGCCCAGTTCATGATGAAATACTTATAAGCACGGAGCACTCTCACCTGTGCAATCAGGTCTTTCTTTACTGCTTCATCAGCAAATTCAATGCTCTGCACATTGTTCAGGAATGTGTTACAGCGGCGGATAGTTGTATAACCATAAAAACTGGCTCCGCTGTTGGCCTGTGTCATATTACCGTTGGCCAGGTCTTTGTATCCTTCCCAGGAGAAATTGTTGTAACCAAAGTCAGATGTACAGTCCATGTAAAGCAGACGTCCTCCGTCTTCCCATCCGGAATAGCATCCGATGGCAAATTTCTCGGCATCCTGTTCAGTCTTCCAAGTAGTGCTTGGAGACAAAGCATCATAAGGAGTGGTATCCAAAAAGTCTGAACACGAAGCTGTCATCAGTGCAGCCGCTCCAAACATTATATATTGCTTAATTCGTTTCATATCAAAATGAGTTTTTAATAGTTATAGTTAGAATGTAATGTTAACACCAAATGCATGAGTGCGCAGCAACGGATAAGAAGACAGACGCTGGCTGGTAGCTTCCGGGTCAATGCTGATCTTCATATTATCAATTGTAAAGAGGTTTTCTACAGAATAGTAGAAACGTACGTTTTCAACACCCCAGTTGCTCAGCAGGCTCTTCGGCAAGGTATAACCGAACTGAAGGTTCTTCAAACGCAGATAGTTCGTATTCTGCAACCAGAAAGTAGACTGTGCGCTACGTGAACTGCTCGGAGAGTTTGTATCTGTAAAGATACGCGGCATGGAAGCATCCTTGTTGGTTTCGGTCCAGGCATCCTTCCAGATGCTTGCCGGGTGACCGGCATCACCGGAGAAGGCACCATATACTTCGTGTGAGTCGAACAGACGGGCAACTTTGGCTGCACCGTTGAACATCAGAGACAAGTCAAAACCTTTCCATCCGGCAGTCAGGTTCAAACCAAATGTATAAACCGGTTCAGTACTGTTTGTATATACACGGTCATCCCCATTCAGTTTACCGTCACCATTGGTATCCACATATTTCAGGTCACCAGCCTTGAAGCCACCGGCACCAAACGGGTTACCATATTTAGCGGTAAAGGCATCTGCTTCTTCCTGTGAATTGAAGAAACCGTCAGTCTTGTAAATATAGTAAGCATTAATAGACTGGCCGACAGCATTTCTTTGGTTATAGCCGGTATCCAGATAGTCAGCACCACCCAGGTCAAGGATTTCATTCTTGTTGTAAGCAAAGTTGGCAGCAACACCGAATGTCCAGTCTCCCCAACGGTCATTGTAGCCGATATTCAGTTCGACACCCTTATTGTTCATTGAACCCACATTGTCAGTATAAGGATTCAAGGCAAATTCGGTAGGAACAGAAACCTGCATCAGAATACCTGTAGTCTTACGGTTATAGAAGTCAAGAGATCCGTTGATCTTATTGTTCAGGAAACCGAAATCAAGACCAACACCCCAGGTCGTAGCCTTTTCCCAGGTAATTGTACTCAGTTTATAGCTAGACTGGTAATAACCGGAGTTCAAGGCACCGCCAAACGGATAAGTGGCTCCGATATTATATGTATTCAAAGCCGGATAATAGTCACTCAAAGCATCCTGATTACCCAACATACCCCAGGAAGCACGAATCTTCAGGTTGCTCAGCCAAGATCTGGCACCTTCCATAAATGATTCTTCACTGATTCTCCACGCACCAGAGAATGAAGGGAAATAGCCCCATCTGTGTCCCTCTGCAAAACGGGAAGAAGCATCCGCACGGATATTGGCTTCAAACAAATACTTTCCTGCATAATCATAATTGACACGGGCAAACCATGACAGCATTGCCAGTTCTCTGGTATAACCGGAGTTAGTCTGTGAAGCAGCATCACCTGCATTGATATCAGTCAGATCATTGTTCGGGAAATCTTTACGGTAAGCAGTCAGTTCCTTGTAATTATACTTTTCAGTATGCCAGCCGGCCAGTCCTTTGATGTTATGTTTGCCGAAAGTCTGGTCGTAATTCAACAGCAAGTCATAGTTTGTACGGTTCCAGGTATAATAGCGTTCATCCAGGGAGTTCGGATCGGAAGCCTTGTTGGCATTGTACTGGATGAATTTCTGGAAATAAGTATAGTTCTGCATATTATTTACATACGAACCTGTTGCCGTAAAGGTCAGGCAATCCAGAATCTTATAATCCAATGAAGCCATACCCGTAAAGTTGTGGTTGTCACGCGTTACCTTCATACCGGAATCCAGCCATGCAATCGGGCTACCATCAGAAATCGTACCCCATGTACCGTCATCGTAGCGGGCTACAATCCACGGAGCGATCAGGTTCAGCTGACGGATAATCTGGTCAGAACTACCTCCATAGTAAGCAGAGCTGGCATCATCATATGCATTCTTGATATAGGCCAGATTCAATTTGGCACTCAACCGCTTGGTGATCTTCATATCCAGATTCGTACGGGCATTGAACTGTTCACGTCCTGCATTAGGAAGCACACCGGTCTGGTTCAAATAACCGATAGATCCCATATAGCGCACATTCTCCGTACCACCGGCAATATTCAGGTTATGACGGTGCTGTATACCGGTCTTGTAAGCCAGGTCATACCAGTCTGTATTCGGATAAAGAGGATCTGTTCCGTCCTTGAACTTCTGGATTTCTTCATCTGTAAAACGGGGAGCCTTACCTTCTGCCTGCAAAGCCTGATTATACATGCTGGCATATTCGTAAGAACTCAGACGGTCGATCATATTGGTAGCATTCTGGAAGCTGACATAGCCGCTATACGAAATTTTCGGCTTGCCGGTCGAACCACGCTTGGTGGTAATCAGAATAACACCGTTCGCTGCCTTAGATCCATAGATGGCAGCAGAAGCAGCATCTTTCAAAACAGAAATACTTTCAATGTCATTGGGGTCAATGGAACTCATGGTTTCAGATTCCACACCATCAATCAGAATATAAGGAGAAGCGGTATTCAAAGTACCGGTACCACGTACACGGATACTACCACTATCCATACCCGGAGCACCGTTCGTACCGGTAATGGTTACACCCGGCATCAAACCCTGCAAACCACTGCTCACGTTCTGAATCGGACGGTTCTGTAACTGCTCTTTATCTACAGAAGCTACCGAACCCGAAAGATTGGCCTTCTTCTGAACACCATATCCTACGACAACCACCTCATCCAGTGTTTTTGTGTCTTCCTTTAAGGTAATTTTCAAAGGTTCACCATTCCATTTTACTTCCTGAGAAACATATCCGACGAAAGAGATTTCAAGGATATCGCCTTTCTTGGCACTTTCCAGAGTAAAGTCACCATCGAATCCTGTAATGGTTCCGTTTGTCGTTCCTTTAACAACGACTGAAGCTCCGATGATTGTTTCACCTTGGGCATCTTGTACAACACCCTTACACACATTACTTTGCTGTACGACATTCGCTTCCAGCATCGAAGGAGTTGCATGTGCAACACCTACTGAAATACCGCCCAGAAAGAGCAGCATACTGACAGATCTGAATCTTTTAAACATAGATTTAAGACTTTAATAAAACAGGTTAACTATTTTTTCAAATATTAGTTAAAGTTTAGTTTTCTTTATTTAGTGCATCGGCAAATATATGACTTCCTTTATTATAAAAGAAATTTTCTGATACATATTTTTACGATTTAACAAATTCGGAACGGGTTATCCCTGATAATCAATCAAATCCAAATTCCCTACAAAATCTTCAGATCCGTCATCCCCGTACACAAAAAAAGCATGTGGAACAAACCGTCTCCGGTTCATTCCACATGCCGTATTTATCTGTTTCCTGACTTATTTCTCCTGTGCCTTCGCCTCATTCCAGATCGCATCCATTTCTTCCAGAGTCATATCCTTCAGGTTCTTGCCTGCCTTCAGAGTATGTACTTCCAGATAATTGAAGCGGCGGATAAACTTCTGGTTGGTGTGCTCCAGTGCATTGTCCGGATTGATTTTATACAGACGGGCTGCATTGATCAGACTGAACATCACGTCACCGAACTCGGCTTCTGCCTTCTCCTTGTCCATAGTTTCCACTTCCGACTCAAATTCGGCAATTTCTTCCTTCACCTTTTCCCATACCTGGCTGCGTTCTTCCCAGTCGAATCCCACATTGCGGGCTTTGTCCTGAATCCGATAAGCCTTGATCAGAGAAGGCAAAGCATCGGGCACTCCGCTCAAGACAGACTTGTTACCGTCTTTTTCCTTCATTTTGATCTGCTCCCAGTTCTCAGAGACCTTTTCCGCCGTATCGGCCTTCACTTCTCCAAATACATGAGGGTGACGGAAAATCAGCTTGTCACACAGCTTATCACAAACATCCTTTATATCAAAGTCACCGGTCTCACTGCCAATCTTGGCATAAAACACCACATGAAGCAACACATCTCCCAGTTCCTTGCAAATATTCTTCCGGTCGTCCTTCATCAGGGCATCACACAACTCATACACCTCCTCAATGGTATTGGGGCGCAGACTTTCATTGGTCTGTTTTCTGTCCCAGGGACACTTCACTCTCAGTTCATCCAATACATCGAGCAACCGCCCGAAAGCTTCCAGTTTTTCTTCTCTTGTATGCATGTTCTATTCATTAAAAATCCATTATCACAGACTATATATACCATTATATAATATAAGTCCTTATTCGCGGGCAATCACCACCACCGGATTATCATCCTCTTTCAGGGTCTTCAGGAAACCGAGTTCCGGATTATCCTTACAAGACTCATGCTCTTCAACCCACTCCAGCACATCGGCCGCCTCAATCATTCCGGCCAGTTCGTGTGCGTTTGTCCGTTCCGAAAAGTCTACCGGCATAAACGGGGTCAGATCATCCATGATCTTGTCTGTCCTGCGTCCCATCACCACGGTACCCTTCCGGCGGTTATAAACTCCATAATACAAGTGATCCTCTTCAACCAGTGCATCAAAACACTCAAAGAAGATGCTTTTCTCCAGTTCATCCACTTTTCCAAGTACCAACGCCTTAGAAGCATCTTCCTTCTTCATCTTCGTCACGGAAAGGTTCCCCATATCAAACCAGTAAGCTGGTGTCAGCCGATACTTATCAACCGTATATACAGTATCATTCCGGTAACGCATGAACCGGATCTGTTCACCTTCCTGCCACAACACCGGCGGATTGGTCAGCACGACATTCGACTGATCCTGATTGCTGACAATGTTAAACATCCCTTTCTGCATGAAATGACAAGGTGTACTCTTGAATACACTGATACTTTTGATGTCACTCATATTGACCGGTTTCCCTTGTGCAAGTAACAAAGTATCACCTTCCTGCCGGGGTTCGGAAGTGTACCAGACAAGTCCTTCTTTCCCGTCAACCAGCCCGTTATTAAAATATTGTATATATCCTTCCTCCGAAGCCAGCAAAGATACCGAAGCGCAGGCCGCATTCTCACTCATTTTCAACATACCCTGAAACTGTCCCTGCAAATCATACCGCAACCACTCATCTTTCCAGCCCTTGAAATACACTGCTCCGTCATGTCCCTGAAACCAGACTTTCGAAGAAGCATATCCGGACGGATCATTCCCGTAATGTCCCAGTTTACAGACAAAATGTCCGTCGTTCTTATCAAAGAGCAACGCCTGTTTTTCATCCGTCACCAGGATATAATCCGGCAACAGACCGATATGAGCCCCCTCTCCTACCAGCACACTGTCATTCGTTTCGAGTGCTACATAACGAATACTTCCAAGAAAATCAGAAACTTTCAACGGCTGCAGGTTACCAAAAGCATCTGCAACCGGAATGGTCTCAAGTGATCCTGATTTCCGGTCCTCAGCAGACGAGCAGGCCGCCAGTAACAGACCGGCCATACATCCTGCCCACAATATCTGTTTTTTCATAACTCCATTTATTTTACACCATCCTATCCGGAATCCTGTCCCTCCATCCGCTCTTCCTCAGATCAAACAAAGGAAACAGATTGAAGACCAGCTCCCGCAACGGTCTTCAAAAGTACAAATATTTTTCATAATCCAACTAGTTTTATTAATTTTGCAGCCAAATATATACGATAATCAACATATCAACTATTATAGTGAAATAGAATCATGGAATTAGCAAGTAAGTACAATCCCGCAGACGTGGAGGGAAAATGGTACCAGTATTGGCTGGACAACAAACTTTTCAGTTCTAAACCCGACGGACGTGAACCTTACACCGTCGTCATTCCTCCCCCTAATGTGACCGGAGTGCTCCACATGGGACACATGCTTAACAATACCATACAGGATATATTGGTGCGCCGTGCACGCATGATGGGCAAGAATGCCTGCTGGGTACCGGGTACGGACCATGCTTCCATTGCTACTGAAGCCAAGGTTGTCAACAAACTGGCTCAGCAGGGAATCAAGAAAACCGACCTCACCCGTGAAGAATTCCTGAAACACGCATGGGCATGGACAGAAGAACACGGAGGCATCATCCTCAAGCAGCTTCGCCGCCTGGGAGCTTCATGCGACTGGGACCGCACCGCTTTCACCATGGATGAAAAACGCAGCCAGAGCGTCATCAAGGTATTTGTAGACCTGTACAACAAAGGCCTCATCTACCGCGGCGTGCGTATGGTGAACTGGGATCCCAAGGCACTGACTGCCCTTTCTGACGAAGAAGTAATTTATAAGGAAGAACACAGCAAACTGTATTACCTGCGCTACTATGTTGCCAACGACGATATGAGCGGAGAAACCGGAGCTGAAGGTGAAATCATTCACCGCGATGCACAGGGCCGCCGCTATGCAGTTGTAGCCACTACCCGTCCGGAAACCATCATGGGTGATACCGCCATGTGTATCAATCCGGCCGACCCGAAGAACCAGTGGCTGAAAGGCAAGAAAGTAATCGTTCCGCTGGTAGGACGTGTTATTCCGGTTATTGAGGACAGCTATGTAGACATCGAATTCGGTACCGGCTGTCTGAAAGTTACTCCGGCTCACGACGTAAACGACTACATGCTGGGCGAAAAATACAATCTGCAAAGCATTGACATCTTCAATGACAACGGAACCATCAGCGAAGCTGCCGGAATGTATGTCGGAATGGACCGTTTCGATGTACGCGAACAGATTGAAAAAGACCTGAATGCTGCCGGCCTGCTGGAAAAAGTGGAAGCCTATACCAATAAAGTAGGTTTCTCTGAACGTACCAACGTAGCCATCGAACCGAAACTGTCCATGCAGTGGTTCCTGAAGATGCAGCATTTCGCAGATATGGCTCTGCCGCCGGTAATGAACGACGAACTGAAGTTCTATCCTGCCAAATATAAGAACACTTACCGCAACTGGCTGGAAAACATCAAGGACTGGTGTATCAGCCGTCAATTGTGGTGGGGACACCGCATTCCGGCCTACTTCCTTCCGCAGGGCGGATTTGTAGTAGCCGAAACACCTGAAGAAGCCCTGAAGCTGGCTCAGGAAAAATCCGGCAATCCTAGTCTGAAACTGGAAGATCTCCGTCAGGACGATGACTGTCTGGACACCTGGTTCTCTTCCTGGTTGTGGCCGATCTCCCTGTTCGACGGTATCAATAACCCCGGCAATGAAGAAATCAAATACTACTATCCCACTGCCGATCTGGTAACCGGTCCGGATATCATCTTCTTCTGGGTAGCCCGTATGATCATGGCCGGCTATGAATACATGGGCGACATGCCGTTCAAGAACGTTTACTTCACCGGTATTGTCCGCGACAAAATCGGACGCAAGATGTCCAAGTCACTGGGTAACTCCCCCGATCCACTGGATCTGATTGACAAGTACGGTGCCGACGGTGTCCGCATGGGTATGATGCTTTCTGCTCCTGCCGGAAACGATATTCTGTTCGACGATGCACTTTGCGAACAGGGACGTAACTTTAACAACAAGATCTGGAACGCCTTCCGTCTGGTAAAAGGATGGGAAGTAGCCGACATCGAACAGCCCGAATATGCACGCCTGGCAACCGAATGGTTTGACGCCATGCTGACCAAAACTGCAGCAGAAGTGGACGACCTGTTCGGCAAATACCGCTTGAGCGAAGCCCTGATGGCTGTATACAAACTGTTCTGGGATGAATTCTCAAGCTGGTATCTGGAAATGGTAAAACCCGCTTACGGACAGCCCATCGACAAAGCAACTTACGAAAAGACTCTCGGTTTCTTCGATACATTGCTCAAACTGCTTCATCCGTTCATGCCGTTCATTACGGAAGAATTGTGGCAGCACATCTATGACCGCAAAGAAGGTGAAAGCATCATGACGCAGATTCTGAATGTTGCCGGAAACTACGATGAAAAAATCATTGCCCAGTTTGAGGCCGTGAAAGAAGTCATCGGAGGTATCCGTACCATCCGTCTGCAGAAGAACATTGCCCAGAAAGAAGCCCTCACCCTGGAAGTTGTCGGCGAAAGCCCGGTAAGCAAGTACAATGCTGTTATCGCCAAACTCTGCAACCTGTCAGCAATCAATGCCGTAGCAGCCAAAGCAGAAGGAGCAGCAGCATTCATGGTAGGAACAACAGAATATGCCGTACCTCTGGGTAACCTGATCAACGTCGAAGAAGAGCTGAAGAAGCTGGAAGCCGACCTGAAATACCAGGAAGGATTCCTGCAGAGCGTGCTGAAAAAACTCAGCAACGAGAAGTTTGTCAGCAAAGCTCCGGCTAACGTCATCGACATGGAACGTAAGAAACAAGCCGATGCAGAAACCAAGATTGCCGCACTGAAAGAAAGCATTGCTGCATTGAAAAAGTAAATTTATTCAAATCTACCTGATAAAAAGAGCATGCCTGCAAATCATCGCAGCGCATGCTCTTTTTTATTTCCTATTCATTAACAAGAGAATAAATCGTCCTCAAGCCTTTACACAACAAGTTTAAAAGATACTGACATTCAGCCGGTAAAAGGATATAATTCAAATCTCAATAAATCCTAAAACTCTTTAGGATTTATATTTTTACTTCATATATATTCATTCCTGTTATATTTTTGCGGCCCGTTTAATTAGAAGAAACACAAAAGAATAGAACTCAAAACTATAATTACTAAATTTATAACCCTATGAACGTCTTTAAATTTTTATCTGCAACATTACTGGCAAGCACCTGTCTTTTCTCTGGTTGCAAAAAAGAAAAATCAATCGTACCCGAAAATCCTTCCGTGGTAGAAATCACCGTAAGTAACTCACAAGGAGAACTCCTGGGAAGTGAAACCGTCAGAATGTATGATGAGACCTCTTATGAATCCTTCAAGAAAAATCACAGCACCAAACCATTGCTGGAAATCACAACCGATAGCAATGGCATGGCAAGATTTACTCTGGAAAGCAATCTCTGGTTTCAGAGTACAAAATCCAGAGAATTTATGTTCGTTGTTCTGAAAGCCTTTGATACCGATAACTATCAATGGTGGAGTAAAGGCGGAACAGTGAACGCCGGTAAAAAACATGCTTTCAGGATCGAAACGACTCTGCCCAAAGCCGGAATAGAAGATCTGGTCAGAATTACCATACCCACAGGATGTATGGAAACCTACAGAAACAAATGGTCTGACCATCCCGGCTACCTGAAAAAGATAGAAGAACGCCCCTGACAGATACAGGCCGTTTACAGAAAAAGCCCCGTCAAAGGGGCTACTCTTCATTCCACCGCCTTCAGGGCAGCATCATAATCAGGCTCACTGGATATATCGCTAACCAGTTGCGTATAACTCACCTTACCGGCCTCATCCACCACTATGACAGCCCTGGCTGCCAGCCCCTTGAGCGGCCCGTCTTCCAGACAAAGTCCGTATCCCTTCACAAAGTCCTGACTGCGGAAAAGCGACAAAGGCAGCACATTGTCTAACCCCTCTGTCGTACAGAAACGCTTCTGGGCAAAAGGCAAATCCATGGACAGACATAACACCACCGTATTATCCAGTCCTGAAGCCTTGGCGTTAAACTGCCGGACAGACATTGCACACGTCGGAGTGTCCAGACTCGGAAAAATATTCAGAATCACCTTTTTCCCTTTAAAAGACGACAAGCTAACTTCTTTCAGATCCGCATTGGTTGCCTGAAAGTCAGGAGCCGTCTGTCCCACCTGTACCATCCGGCCGGATGTATGGGCCTCATAGCCCCTGCAAATCACTTTCTCACCCTTTCCATCCGGCATTATGGTTGCTGCCCCTGCAGGCAAAGTTTCCAGAGCCAGAACAGAAACTGCACATAAAATCAATCTAACTGCATTCATACACAAAATCTTTTTCTCTTTTCTATATTTGTTCATCCTCACATACCGCGTACAAAAGACGGCTTTCAAAGATATGTAATAATTACAAATATAAAAACGATCTTCAATTGTTTTATGAAACTTATAGATTTTCTTACTCTTTTGAATCTCGCTGATAATAGCGTACCCAGTCCACAGACATCTCTACTGGAAGGTCGAGCGTATCTACGGGACCTACCCAGCCTCCTTCCAACTGCATGTCGACAAGCAGATAATAAGGCTTGTCAAAAGGAAACTGCCCCTCTTTATCCGTCTCTATTTTCGGATAGGCAAAAGTACGGCGGTCATTTACAAAGAACACCACACTGTCAGGATACATTTCCACAGCATACACATTATAATCATCCGGCCGTATTGCTGCGGTTCCTCCCTGCGGAGGATTGTTCCGTATGTTCAGATGCTGAGTATATACAGAATGGACTGTCTGGTAAACAATCGTATCATGATTCAGGCGTTCCATTATATCAATCTCCCCTCCAGACGGCCATTTGTACTTCTCCTCTTCGAAAGGCTTCAGCCAGATAGCCGGCCAGGCCCCGCGAGCCCCCTGCAGCTTTGCCCTGATTTCCAGCCTTCCCCCATGAAAGGCCTTTTTATACTTGGTATACACCCCACCGGTTATAAATCTTGCGGTATCAGCGTTCCGGTCAGGATTCATCACTCCTTTCAGAATCAGATGACCGTTTTTCACTTCATAACAAACTTCATTATCCGACATGTGGCGCGCCCATTCCGGAGTCCAGCGAGGTATCTTCGACCAGGTCAGTGTATCAAAACCACTCCCTTCGAAATCGTCCTCCCAGACCAGTTTCCAGTCCGAAGTTTTCTGCGGGGACAAACAGGAAATCATTCCCCCCCATCCCAATACGACCATTACCCATAAAAAAAGTTTCTTCATACTTATCTATCGTTTTGAATGTTTAAAAATCACATATTCTTTTACTTCTGTCACTCCCAGCTGATTCCTTCTTCCGTAACAGTAAATGTACGTTCGGCAGAAGCTCCGGGCCATCCCGTATTTTTCAGCATGAGCAGACAGTGAAGAGGTACCCCTTCGAATTCCAGCCAGCCAAGTTCCGTTCCTTCCCGGGAAGCATGCCGTTTCCAACCCTTATCCCAGTAAAGCAACTCATAATGATTTCCCGTCTCGATCTGACTTTTCAAATAAGGACAGAAACCGACTCCGGTCAGCCGGTAACTTTCTCCCAAATCAAAATCCACATATCCTTCCGGAAACCTGCAACGGCAACAAGTCGCTTCCGTACCATCCGTCAAGTTACGGATACCTTCTGACGACTGTGACAAGGGAATTCCCTCCGACACCACACGCACCGAAGGCACACGTCCGTCAGCCGTATAGAAAACAATCTCTCCGGCAGCCAGCGTATCCGCCGGAAGATACATCCGGACATAGCGGCAGGAAGCAGACGAAACAACCGGAAACCTGTTCATCCCTATCCCCAGCGAGTCTGTCAGTTCACATAATTTCCCCTGAGGATTTCCATCTTCCATCACTACAAAACTTGTACCACGGAAAGCATGAAGATAAGTCAGGTTCCGGTCGTGAGTCGGCGCTCCGAACAGAGTCCGCAATCCGACTTTTCCTCTTTTCCCGTCATCCGACAAGATGCGGACAGTACCGTCGGCCTCCAGCCTGAAAGGACTGGCCGCAGGGACCACCACACCTTGCCGGTAATACACCGGCAGATATACCATGTCTTTACCCATATTACGGAACAGTACAGAACCATCGTTCCCGATCTTCCCCCATTGCACCGGATGCCATTGCTGATAGCCGAAAACCGCAAGATAAGCATACCGTGCACCTTCCGGAGCAGGTTCAGTCAATTTGATACAGACATCCTGAGTTTCGAAATATTCATTCGAGACATCCAGTTTCTTCATGTTCCGGAACAAAGAAGGAATATCAGCCCGGTCTACATCCCTGTCCGTTACAGGCCCTTCCGGATGATTGGAATAAGTATAACGGTAAACCTTTGGAAGGCGGAATTCTCCCCATAAACGATCGCAAGTCCGGTTGTTATAGATACGCTTGTATTTCCACCGGTCTTCATCCCAGAAAGCCTCGAAAGCATACGATCTGTCTCCCATCACCAGAACATTCCATGTGTGTGAATTATTCCGGTTCCCCCATGCAGGAACAAAATCAATGGCCACAGGCATTCCCAAAGCAGACAACAAAAGAGAATTATACCAGCACCTGTGAATGCACAAGCCACGCTTCAACCGTTCGAACGTAACAGCATCCACCAAAGGAATCCGGGTTCCGAAAAACTGAGAATGTACCAGAGAACGGTATTCATAGAGCAGTGAATCCGTATCCTCCTTCCACGAGTGTCCGGCCGAAGCATAATATTTTCCCATGTGCCGGTAATAGAATGTATCCCTGATCCCGTCAGCCACCAGGCCATTCAAGCGGCGGTAAGGCAACACATACTCCAGAAAATCATCAAAAGAAATCTGCGAAGCATACACGTTTCTCTCCCAGGCATCGAAAGAACGTTCTGTTTCACTGATCAGATAAGAAGAACTCACGGCAGACAAGTCTGCCACCCAACATCCGGAAGATATTCCGGGAATTCTTTCCTGCAGACGGTCGATTTCCTTCCCCCATTCTGCACATATCCGATAGTCAAATACCCTGTTCACAGAGTCATAAGCCTGATATACAGAAGCCAGACCGGAAAGCCCGGATTCCGGAAAGCCATAACACCCCGGCATGTTCCTTATCAGAAAACGTACAGCCCGGAGTTTCAGACTGTCACCAGCATAATAATCCAGCACCTTTTCAAGCTCCTTCCGGTTATCACCGGCCAGCTTCAGAGCCTCATCCAACTGCCTTTCTTCACCAGTAGAACATCCGCCTGCAAACAGCAGCAACATCCAGACTACACCCCAGCCAAAGATCTTTCCCATACAATTATTTCCTTTCATTTAAAATACTTCTCACCTCCTGACGCATTTCCCTGACAGCCGTTGAGTTCACCTTCGGCTCACTATAAAGCACCTTCTCCGCTGCCCTTACCAATTTTTCCCGACTGTAATATTCCGGCACGGCATACAGTTTCACCAGCAGATAGTAAGGATAAATACGTTCCGGCAGTCTGTGAGTAGAACGTATCAGAAACTCCTCCGCCTTTTCAAACTCCCCTTTATCCTGAGCATTCCTCCCCAAAAGATTCAATATCATCGGATCACCACTCACCGTCAACGCCCGTTTCAGTTCCTCTTCCGCTTTCTCATAATACTTAAGCCGATAAAGTGCCCTCCCATATTCAAAACAATAATCATCGTTCCAGTTCATCCGGCTATACAGTTTCTCATACGCCTTCACGGCAGCCTGATAATCACCCGCCCGATACAGCCCTCTCAACGGCATCCATTCACGTGCAGCCTGTACCCGCTCCTCATATACCCTGTGTATACTTACAGAAGCTCCCAAGCCAGCCAATGCCGCAAGCAGCAAAACCACTTTTGCAAGTTTTTCCGGTCTTATGGCTACAAGCCATTCCCCCATGAGCACCATGACCGTCAATACCCAGACCGAAACAATAGCCGGAATATGCAAAGGATAAGAGAAAGAAGCAAAAACCATCAGTGATACCAGACATCCTCCCATACCGGTCAGACGTTTCCTTTTCCCGGCAAAGCCAAGCAGTACAAGCAACCAGACAACCACTGCCACAGCCACCCATATTCCCCGTTCGGCTGCAATCTGCAGAAACTCATTAAAAGCAAAATCAGGAGATCCGGCCACCCAAGCCTCCGCATCCGAAAACTTCCCCTCCATAAAATACTCCTCCTGAGCATCTCCATACAAGGCAGAGAAAGTTCTTCCTCTCTCCTCTCCCATCGGGTTATCCGCAATAGCCCGCATTGTTATCTTCCAGATCAGCAGACGCCCGTCAGCCGAGTCACGCTTCATCAGATAGGCTCCTGCGGCCAGAAAAATTCCCGACAACAGACCCCCGAGAACAGCATACTTATATTTCAGCATAAAAAATTTTATCCGGTCACCATATATACGAAAAGTAACATATCCGCAGGAAACAAAGGCTGCAAGCCATGCTGCCCGGCTCATCCCGGCCGGAAGTACACAAAGGACAAGCATCACCACGCACAACGAAACATAATATTCCACTTTCGCCCTACGGCCCGTCCGTCCATTCACAGAAAGCATTCTGTATAAAGCAACGGGTAGAATGGCTGCCAGATACCCGGAATAAGGACCGGGATTATAGAACGTTCCCGTCAGCACAAAAAGCGAATGCCCCGACGGGTATAACCCGGCAATCTGTCCCAGGCCAAGCAATGCCTGCACCGCTCCCCCAAACATCAGCACCCATTCCGCGACCTCTGATACAATATGCACTGTGAAACGAAAATTCAAAATTCCCCCTGCTGCCCAAAACGGCAATGCCACCAACAGCGCTTCTGACAGCCATATCCACTGCTTTCCCTGCAAACCGGCAGGCACAACAGGATCATCCACCATCACAGTTGCCACCACACAGCCCAAAAGTAATCCTCCTGCGAACCATGCCGCCAGTCTGTATACCCAGTTCTTCATTATACCATCTATTCTATTGCTTTCCATACTCTGTCCCAGCGTACCTTATCCGTATACCGGTCTACCGATTTCCATATCCTTGAAGCCACTCCCACGATATACTCTTCCGGAAGTAAGCCCCAGTAGCGTGAATCCTGTGAATTCTCCCCACGATCTCCGGCAACAAAATAATAGTTTTTACGGAAACGGTAAGTAGTTATCACACTGTCATTCAGTAATACCGATGATCCCCGGAAAATCAGATCTTTTCCCTGTTCCCACTCTATCAGCTTATGGTAAAGTACCCAGCCGGTACGATCCATTTTCACCTCACTCCCGGCCTTTGGAATATACAACGGGCCAAAATTCTTTATATTCCAGTTCAGTAAAGAATCATAGGGAAAACTCTGAAACACTTCCTGAGGAAAATCTTCTGCCTTCATCTGTCCAATCCGTTTTTGAGACGCAAGATTTCCCAGAGGAGAAGCCACACCGGCTATATGAAAGATCCCGCCATGAATTGAAAGCGTATCCCCAGGCAGTCCGATACAACGCTTTATATAATATTTCAGAATATGCATCTCTATATGGCTCCAGTCGTTGGGGTGCGGGAAGTTGAATACCACCACATCATTGCGCCGTATCTTTCTGAAGCCCGGAATACGGTAAATCTCTGTCTGCTCCAGATTGAGCGACTTGTGCAAATTAAAGAGACGAGCCCCCACAAGCGGCTTCCATACCAACACAAAATCTCCTTCCTTGAGTTCAGGCGACATGGAATCACTCGGTATCCGAAAAGAAGCAAAGACAAACACCTGTGCCAAAATCCATAGCAAAAACAGGCATATCCCCCCGAATACCAAATTCAACAAAACATCAAACCACTTCTTCACATCGTATCTTCCTTGCATTTTCAAATTATTTAATCACTGCAAATACGTACCAACTTATAGCCGTTTTCTTCATCCGATGCCAGTGCATAAATGACATTATGCGTCTCGTCCACACAAAAACGTGCCAAACGCTGACCGGTCCGCATTTCCTTAACAGCGTTCCCCTGCCAGTCAAACACAATGACCGATTCAGGCTCCATCGCATCTCCTTTCTCATGCAGCAGCGCATAAATAAACTCGTTTCCCGCATAAGCATCTTCAAATCCCAACTGAGTTTTTTCGTTACCTACGACAAATGCCGGGACAGTTCCTTCTGCCAATCCGTAGACCGGCTCATAAATACATAAAGTCGTATCCATGGCCAATTCCCAGCCGACCCTACACTAAACAATTCCAATATTCCGCCAATATAAGTGGCATTGAACAACCTTGCATAATCAGGTTTAAAGAATGTGCGCGTGTCACTGCTAAATACAGACCAGATTTCCTCCGCATTACCGGTTACATATTCAGACGGGAAATCCTTATACACAGATGTTATTTGTTTTGTGGCTAAATTGATGCAGCCATAACGCAATTTAGGCTGGTTAGCCTTGAGTAAAAACTGATTTCCTCCCAGCGGAAGCAAATCGTATATGATAAAAGGAGTTTCAGACGGAGGAAGAATGCTGTAATCTATCTTATACTCGGTAAAAGACCGGTCTCTTTCCAGATTGGTGTCCAGATTATATGCTACCAATTTGCGCGAAACGCCATCGTAAACATAAAGCGTGTCTTTCCCTGGCGACAAATGAAATTGATTGGCTGACAAAAGTTCGCCAGGCCCTTGCCCTTTACGGGCAAACTTCCCTTTCGGATTCCCGGACAATGTGTACACATGAAAATAACAATCATCCATATAGTCCAGTATCACGAGTAAAGAATCAGTACATTCCATCTGCAAAGGGAAACGCCATATGGAAGAGTCGTTCAATGTATGAACTTCCACGGTGTAAACGCTATCTGGTTTGACACCATTGGAATAATAGGCCGACGCATTCTTTTTAGCACATCCCGCAGCACTCAGAAATACCAATAAAAGCAAGTAAGAAAACAGCTTCTTCATTTCAATAATCGCTATGATCACCGAGAGCAAAGTTATAGAATTATTTTGTATGGCAGATGATTTAGCTTCGCAGATTTCATTGAACTCACGTTATTTTAAATTATAAAATACCAACACCGGATTTCCTTCTTCATCTGCCTGCTTCAAACAAGCCTTCAACTCTGGAGAGATAATTTTCTCTTCCATATCAAGCAACGAAAGGCTGCCAACCAGCAATTCCTCATCCGTACCGACTGGCATAGGAAACAAACCACCCAGCCCCAAATCATCCTGCACGGCAGCAGCTTTCACGTTGGCAACCTGCCCCGAAGACTTGTTATAAACCGACAAATACAGATCTTTCTGAACATAATACTTCACAGCTAAGGCAGCCCGGTTTTCATATACATACAGAAAACGGATATAATCGCTCGACAAGATCTCACGCATCACATCTCCCGAATCTTCCGATTTTTCAAAGACAGCAGTTTCGGGTAAAGTTCTATTTCCCCATTTCATCTCCCGGCACACCTTCAACGAATCATTTATCCATTCATAAATCCGGTTCGAAAAATAGGGGCAAAAACGTATCTTGCCTCCATAACTATAAAACGGAGCCGCATTCCCATGCAATATCTTTCCGGAAGCCGGTGCATCATAAGCAGTAGACAACACATTACCCTCCTTATCTGCCTTCACATATTGCTTTCCGCAGAAAAGGTCATTCTTCCGTAAAGGGAAATAATATAGATAATCGCCCTCTGTAGGAACACAGAAAGCTAACGGAGCCAAGTCAGGAAGTTTAATCTCTTCCTCGTAATCCAGGCTTTCCAAATCATACTTCAACAGCTTCGACATCATACGGTCCAGTATGTACAGCGAGCCATTGGAGCGGTCGATCCAAAATGAATGCGGACTGAGGAACTCTCCCGGCCCGTTCCCCCTCCCCTCTATCTTATGAATAAACTTTCCGTCCGTTGCCGAAAATACCAACACCGCATTGGTTTTATACGTATCAAGCAGATAAATCCGGTCTTTCCACACCTCCAGCTGATCTATACTTCCAAACAAAGAGCGATCGGATGTCTCCAAAGGAAGAAAGCGTTCCACTCTTATCAGTTCCGAACTTTTGCAAGTTTGCACATTACCGAAATCTACGACCTCCACTACAGACTGGCTTTCACCTTTTCGGGAGGTACAATCAACTAATGTAATCAATAAAAAAGTTGTAATAAATATAACAAATATTTTATGCATATCTATAATATTACAAATTTAAATCTATATAGAATAAGGAATAGGAGCTATCTATAAAAGAAAGACCCCTAGCCCCTATCTTAATACTTAAATTAGTTCAATTTGAATAAAAACAAAATGAAATCCTAAAATCATTAATATTTATCGTAATGGAAGACATGGCTATTCAAGTTTCTGAAGACATAACACCATCCCTTCATTCTTCAGGTATTCATTTACAGAATCCGGTACAACATACTGACGATTGTCCGTAACAGCATCCAGATAAGTAATCCAATATGACTTTTCATAATCCGTTGCCGTTGTATAGGTAGGAATATCATGCCCCTCTCCCTCATAGCTGACATTGTGCAAACGGTCGTATATGAACGGTACTGTTTTTCCGAACTTCTTCAATTGTCCAGCCACAATTCTGTCTGTCACGGCTGCAAAACTTATCAGGCAACAATAACGTTCAAAGTCCCTCAGATTTTTCTCTATGTTTTTCTTCTTTTCATCCGGAACATCCATATCGCCAAAGTCAAAAAGCAACACCTGACGGAGAGTACCGTTTTTATTGAACACATATATATGGCTATCGATTTCTCTGTTGTAACTCAGGCAAACGTCAGTCTCTATAATCTTGATAAAAGAAAAGATGTAGGAAGGGTCTGTATACTCATCAAAATCTATCAGCCCCTCCATTACATTCAGGTTCTTGTCTGTAACGGCAATCTTCTTGCCGCTACACTTCCCTAAATTCCAAGGACACAGTCCCCACAATATATTCCCATCCTGAAGAACCTTAATCGCTTCCGCATCAAACGGAAGCATCTTGCTTTCCTTAAAACGTAACCGGCTGTCAAAGACCAGAAGCTTCTTCTGCACTCCGTCTATCAGGTATATGTCTCCATTGTCCGACAAACAGAAGTCTGTGATACTGACATATTCAGACTTTCCCTGCCCCCTGCAACCCACTTGTCCAACTCCCTTTCCTTTACTGTCGAATACAACGACTTTTGACTGTTTAGGATCCAAAACATAAATACGGTTGTCTGTCATCGCGACTTTTGTAATCATGCTGACAAACGTATCGCTGTTCCCGTTATCCAGGAATATATACTTCTTATCTCCAAGAAGCGTGTCCGGAATATCAGACATACCCTTTATTTCCGCATGGGCATAGTTGATTATTTCCACATTATCACAAGCCTGTTCAGACAAGGTTTCTGTTTTTTGCATATTATAGGCAATAATTCCTGCTCCTGCAATCAATATTATTGCTAAAGTGGTTTTTAAAAACTTTCTCATATTCATCATTACTTATTGCTATTCTTTATTTTCATTATACTCTCTGCGAAGCGACAAACTTTCCGTTTGTCCATCTTACTATTTTTCGCTAATTTTGTCGCGGTTACATCTCATTTCATCAATTTTATCTCCCACTTCAAATATTTCTTATATCATATGCATATATACAATCATCATAAGAGAGACCATATAATATGCCATGAGACATATCTACAGATATTCCTATAATATACTGATCAAAGGACAAGATTTCATGAAGTGTACCATCTTTACCAAAAACATGAAGCTCTACCTTCTTTTTCTTTTCATAGGCATCTTTATAATCCTGGTTTAAATATAAAGCATATATATTCTTGTCTGTTACTTGCAAATCCGCATAATACACCCATTTGCTCAACCCGGTTTCTTTATCCAATATATTTTGGCTTGCAGTTATACTCCCGACACAAGCAGAAAAACGTTTCCCCGTCTTATAATTGTAAAAATTTATCTGATTTATATAATGCATAGCAGACACAATCAGATTTTCACATTCATCTATGCGAGAAATGTTACTATAACAACTATAAGGTGATGACATCTTAATTTTATAACAAGGATCTTCTGTCAAAATTCTTCCATTACTAGAGGAAACCCATTTATAATTGTTTTCAGTCAATACTTCTTGCATAGCTACTGAATCATTCATATAAAAAGAGTTGGCAGACATCGGGATTACTGGCAATCGCTTATCAATTATACATCGCCCCATCCTGATACTTTCATTCAGGTCAATTCTTTTTAATTCTGCGGATGACACATCGTTTATCCATATATTACATACTCCTTTATTTACACAGGATTGACCGGTCGGCTTACAATTGACAAAATCATTTGGACCATTTCCTTTTATTCCTATTTCTGTAATGTATTTACCATTTGCATCATAAATATGAAACAAGTTGTTTAATTTTGGAGTGAATGCCAAAAGATAATTGCCAACCACTTCCATATAAGAAACACCCAAGAGTTCTGATATCAGCAGCTTTCCGTTTAATGTCCGATGTGGTACTTCTACTCCATCTGTAATTTTAATATCATCAGAATAATAGATGTCCCTGACTTCAGTACATCCGACACAAAAAACTATGAATGCTAATGTAGCTGTTGTCTTAAAAGAGTTCCTTCTCATAGTTTATCACATTTCTTTTCATTGTTTTCTATCCTTTTTTACTTTTGTAATAAAAGTAAGGAAATTAACAACAGAGTATTCTGAGAGAAATCTGAGATTCTGACAGATCGTTTATATTCAGATATTTACATATATATTTCTCAGAAAACTTTCAGATTCAGCATACAGATAAATAAATCCATCTACATAATCAACCGTATCGAATGTCATATATTGAGCAGATGAAGATTTCTGTACACATCCGCACATTCCTCCTAAAAGAACTGACGACAATAAAACGAAAATATGCTTTTTCATACTGATACAAATAATTTCATGAGAGTAAATCATTTCAGATCATAAACACTTATCTTCCAATTATGCTCTTCATCCATTAACGAAACAAACAGACGGCTGTCCGTTTCATCAGCCGCTATATGGAAAGCCGGTACATCAAGTTGAAAACTACGGACTGGATTGCCATCCCAGTCATAAACAAGAACCGTGGAAGAACAACGGCCTGACTCCATGACCTTTTTGTCCGAATACAATGCATACACATATTTATCAGTGCTGCAAAGACTGATATACCCCCAGAAACTTTCAGGAGTCACACTGGCACTATATATACCGCCACTTGATTCCGGAAGATATAAAGGATTCTTCAGACGAAGAGACTTCACCAGACGAATCTTTCCTTCATCTACAGCCAGAAAATCAATATTCGAAGAGAAATTCAGAGCACAGGCAAGACGCTTGCCGGAGCAGTTCATTACCAGGTCACCCTGATTCGACAGAAAACGAGTATACCTGTCAAAAGATGTATCTTCGGAATTATACACCTCAACAGCTGTATCATGAATATGATTGTCTGAGTCAAACAGAATATACTGGTAATGAGAATCCAGCAAACCTGCACCAAAGAATAGGCCATTGCCCAGAAAAGCCAGACGGGAAAGCTGGCCATCACCGATATCATATCTCTGACGCCACACAAAGCCACCATGACGGGCTCCGTTACGCAAAGTATCCATATCATAGGCTGTCACATTTTTGGTCGCATCATCAAAGACGACAAAACGTCCGTCAGACAGGCATCCGTAACTGCCCGAAGATATTTCGCCAGGCCCCTGCCCTATTCTTCCGAAACGGGTGATATATTCACCGCTAAGGGCATCAAATAATACATAACTCTCACCCGATTGCAGATCATAAACCACCAGATTCCGGCCGGAACAAGCCAGCCCTTCCACAACAGCCAGAGAATCTTCCGGAACAAACGATTCCGCAGAACAACTTAAAGATATCGGAACCGGAAACAGCTCTGACATACTTTCCGGCTTCTTCTCTGCTGTACACCCACACAAGAGAGCAAGCAGCACACTGACAAAAGGAATAAACGAAATTTTCATAAGGATCAGATTATGATTTAACAATACAATTTTCTTCAAAGCTTATATTTCACGACTTCCACTTCCGGATTGACTCCCACACCATAAATAGTTCCATCCGGATCTATGACAAAATTACAGATATCTCTATCAGTCCGATACTTTTCACATAAAGCCCCCGTATGAATATCAAAAGCCAGAATCAGTGTAGGATAACGCTCACCGTCCATGTCCTTTTTCTCCGAATCACTTTTCCCGTTATAAACGGCATAAACCTTATCGCCATGGATAGTCACATCTGTAAACCCATCCAAAAGCCTTTTCCGATCCAAACTGCCATATCCGTCGAACAACGGTTTCTCCATATAATGAGTCCATTTCTGTTTTATTTCACCATTCTCTTCTTCATAACAGGCCAAATAACCAAAATCATTCATTGCGTATACAAAACGGTTGCCATCGGATGCAAAATTACCAACATAGGATTGGGAACCCACCCCGTTCTTGGGACGCTCTTTCAGATTTCCGAAATTAGATATTATATTCAAATCCTTATCCATAAGGACTATGGGAGCATCCGCTCCAAAAACCGCACAGCCCAAAAAATACTTTTCATTCAACGCATACAGATTGGTTACATAAACCTCTTTGTCCTTCATCCGTTTGGAGGACAGTAATTTCAGTCTGTTTCCTTCTTCCACCAAATATTCACGAAGGGTTCTCAAGTTGAAATCATACAGATAGAGCCTGGTTTCACTGCCTTTTTTCAACAGTCCACCATACTGAGGAGATATAAACTCTCCGGGACCGTTTCCAAACTTTCCCCATGCACTTTTAAATGACAAATCGGACTTGTCATAGAGTTTGACGAATTCATCTCCTTGTGTAAAAACCAGCATCAGATTATTTTCCAAAAGTGCCAACGTCCGTGGAAAACTAATAATCTGCTCCTTGTCATATTTCACACTGGTCAGCTTAATTTCCTCAACATCTTTCACTTCACTTTGTTTCTTTCCTTGCTGGATACAACTACAGAGGAAAATACCCATAACCATTGTCCACAATAAAAATCGTTTCATTGTATAATCTCCTTTATTTTAACAACAGAACACTTATTAGGAGTCTGTTCGTAATTTAACACATCTCAATTTTCTAATAGTTCTCATGCTTTTTAAAACAGAAAAACACCATTGGAAAATAGCATTTAGAAATATCAAGCAAAATAAACAGACTCCTAAAAAGCATTCACATTCTTTTTTTTGAATAAAAACTATTGTGCTATTCAGAACCTTTCTTCAAAATTAGAATGCCACCATACTGTATTCCCATCTGGAGAAACTATCAAATAATAGCAATCTTTATCCTGATACCAATAACAATTGTCATTAAAATCATCTAAGTTAAAATCTTCATCATTAGCCAGTGCTTCCACATTGGCCTTTGCCAGAAATGAATACAAATAGTTTATCACATTTCTTTTCATTGTTTTCTATCTTTCTGTTACAACAAATTTAGGAATGAAGTCTTATTTTTGCAAGGAGTAATTATAACACCTACTTGCATAAAACCATAATACACTGTAACACAAGGATCTATATTTACAAAATGTCAGTTCATGTCAGTTAATTCCAAAGGAAAGACAAGACGATAAGATCCGTTTCCGTCATTGTGCAAGGTTACAGAGGAGACTTGTTCCAGCTTGTTTCTGAAACGGCCCATCATCTTATAAAAATTGTCCAGAGAATAACTTTCAATATCTTTACCTATGATCCGGTAAATTTCATACCTGCTCAGCGTATGGTCAGGCGCTTTGAAAAAGTGTTCCAACAGCACAGACATAGCAGGTGAAAGTTTCTCTATGATGCCGTTATCATTGCAAAACAAATGTTGTCCGGCATCAAAATACAGATTGTTATCCAATTTGTAAATACGGGACCTTGAAATATGTCTGGATTTATTGTGCATATTGACAGGAAGCGGCGTTTTTTCGACTACTTTTTCTTCTACCACAATTCGTTTCGAAACCAGCTGATTCAGTCTGTCGTGAAATAACAAGAAGAAAATATACATACACCAAAGAAGGAGAACTGTTATAACCATTCCGCCCGGTAGAAGACTCCACCAGGAATAAGAAATATAACCGGATAATTCAATCTCCAGACGATAACCCAAATAGGTAGAGACCAGACTATCCGACGGAGCAAACTCTTCCAGTGCTCCCGAAGCAAAGCTCGAAACTTTTCCCGACAAATCGGTTATTCTGGAACATACCCCTGTTTTACCTTTTATATCGGATAATGCCAACTGCTTATCCCATACATAGTGCAAGGAATCAAAAGGAAATGGATATTTCTCAAGAATTAAGCTCAGGTAAACATTCTTATCTCCATCTTTAAAATAAGCGTTATTCCGCCTGTGTAAAGGAAGATGATAAACATGAGTTCCATCTTGTAATGCAAACACCACAGAATCTGGAATATCGGCTTCCAAGGTCTTTTGCTGAAATAAAGAAGTGACAGTACGAAAACCATATTTCTCCATCTTATCCAATTTCTTCAGTTCGTTTCCCACTGCCTCAAGAAAGACAGCTTTAGCCTGCCGGTTCCATGCTTGCTCACGTTGCTTACACGCATTGAATATCAATATGCCATATATTACAGTAAAAAGCATACAAGCAACAAATACTACAGCCTTGACGATCCTATTTTTGTCTGTCGATAATTTTTTGTTCCTACATGTCACGTCCATTGTTTCGGTTTATTTTTTTAATCAAACTTCATTATCAGATTGTCAGCAAATACATCTGTGACAGAAATTCCTATAGCATTTTTCATACAAGCATCTGATTTTTACAAACACAAAATTAAGTAAAACATGAAACTGCACAAAACAATCGGACATGAAAAAGATTATTAAAGTCGCCTGAAAGACCACAATGCAGCAAACCACCGGCTACCTCATGCGGGTCTGACTTCTTTTCCAACGAAGTTGCAATTTCTATGATATCATGCACATGCATAATACGGGAATTATATTCCAGTACTTCCACATTGGCCTTTGCCAGAAATGAATACAAATAATTTAATCACATTTCTTTTCATTGTTTTCTATCTTTTTTTACTTTTGTAACAAAAGTAAGGAAATTAACAACAGAGTATTCTGAGAGAAATCTGAGATTCTGACAGATCGTTTATATTCAGATATTTACATATATATTTCTCAGAAAACTTTCAGATTCAGCATACGGACAAATGAAACAAAGCAAGATAAAACTTATAGGAACAGCTGCAATATACCTGATTCTTATGCTCGGCATAGCATGGTTTTCTGCCATGAAAAACGAAGAAAGCATAAAGGACAAAAGCAAAATTGCATTTCTTACAGCAATCAAACAAGAAAAGGAATTGTTCATACCCCAGGTTATCATAAACTTTAATCCTTCTTCAACCAATCGCATTCCGGTTGAAGAAAAAATAGACTGGTCAGCCCAATTCTATCTGGCCATGGAAGATTCATGCAGACACAGATTTGACAGCATTTTCAGAGAAGAAATGAAAAAACAAGGGCTGAACCTGAATACGTCCATCTGTTACACGCACAACGGAAAAACCATCAGCACCATGAAAAAGAATGCTGACGGAGGCATAAAAATCATACATGAGAAAACATACAGAAAAAACAACAAGAAAGAAAATGACATCACATTAAGGGCATACGTATATTTACCTCTATATGTACTTGTCGGGCAACCCGCCTTATACACAATGATACTATTTACCCTCCTTGCAGTGGCCATGTATATCTACACCCGAAACAGGGAGAAAAAACAAATAACAACAACTTCAAGCCCTCTCGAAGCGGCTACAAGAACTACTGATAACGCCAGATGGATAATTATAAGCAAAGAAGTATGGTGGGACGAAAAGAACCATATTATAAAAAAAGGAGAAACTTCAATGATTCTGACAGGCGAATCATTGAAGTTTTTCAAACTGTTCTTAGAAAACAAATCCTTCTTTTTGAGCTATAAAACCATATATGAATCGTATGGACTGAAAGATGAAGCACCGGAATTCAAGGACAGAATTTACCAGTCAATCAAACTGTTGAGAAAAGATCTGATCGGTTTCGGAATAACCATAAGGTCTGTAAGAGGAAGAGGGTATGAATTAATCTTTCAGTGACGAACTGAAAGACAAGACACTACTCTCAGACGATCTTATTCAGAACTTCTGACAGATCATACGCAAACATCTTGTCATTATAGACATCAAAAACATAAAGTGTCTTATTCACCATATCTATATCAAAGGAATTGACAAACCGGGTAAGCTTTAACTCTGCCAGCGGCTTTCCGTCCCAGTCAAACAGCAAAATAGAAGGATATTTCTTTCTGCCCGTCTGAAAGGTCATCTTATCTTCATTTATCGAAACCACCCCCCAGAAATCCTTAAACAAACGTAAGTCAGCATAGGTATACATCCGGTTCCACTCTTTGCGATCCTCAATCTCGCTGATATCGTCAAGTTCATCTCCTACGCAGACCGTCCTGGCAAAGTCACCATTCAATGAATATATGTTGATATAGTTCAGACCTATAGGCATTTCAACAATCCGTTCGTTTACACGGCTCATCTTTGCAATGGTAGAAATAATGTTGATATCCTTGCTGTCGCTCACTTTCGCCTCGTTCAGACGTTCTATTACAGGAGGAAGCATTCCAGCTGTTTTTCCAGCCAGATATCTCTTCTGCTGTGTAAAGTCTGGAGAGCTCTCTTTACAGAAGAAAACACTGTCGCTTATCGAAATAAAGCTAAACAGACCAGAAGGCAAAGAATCACATAATACAGTCATTACGTTTTTATTTTGCTCCAAAGAAGCACGGATGTCACTTCTCGTCACCTTTCCTGTCTGAAAATCATATATGTTCGCATACAAATACCCCTTCTCATGGAATATATCCGTCTTAAAAGCCACACGAGGAGCCATAACAAATTCGCCAGGGCCAGTCCCTTTGGTAAAACATCTGCCTAACAGCCTGTTGTCATTCAAAGAGAAAAGACTCCACAAATAATCACCCCCACGCTGGGAAAAAAACATGATGGAATCCACTATACAGAAATCATTGATCCCTATCACATCAAATTCCGGTTCTTTGCTTTCTGTCAGTTCCACCACACAGGGAAATCCATCTACATAATCAACCGTATCGAATGTCATATATTGAGCAGATGAAGATTTCTGTACACATCCGCACATTCCTCCTAAAAGAACTGCCGACAATAAAACGAAAATATGCTTTTTCATACTGATACAAATAATTTTATGAGAGTAAATCATTTCAGATCATAAACCACCAGATTCCGGCCGGAACAAGCCAGCCCTTCCACAACAGCCAGAGAATCTTCCGGAACAAACGATTCCGCAGAACAACTTAAAGATATCGGAACCGGAAACAGCTCTGACATACTTTCCGGCTTCTTCTCTGCTGTACACCCACACAAGAGAGCAAGCAGCACACTGACAAAAGGAATAAACGAAATTTTCATAAGGATCAGATTATGATTTAACAATACAATTTTCTAAATCCAAAATTAGAAAAAAATTCATTACCCGCAACTGAATAAAAACTGAGATTTTCAATACAAGCTGTATTTTAATACGTTACATTAAGATCAATACTTCGGTAAATTTTTACCGAAAAATTAAATGTTAAACAATAGAACCGGCAAAAGCTGGTTCTTTAACACTAAAGAGGTCATTGAAATGTTGTCAAAAACGAATGGTTAAGCATGAAGAA
>ERZ791615.47-NODE-47-length-61239-cov-15.2265_pt1 | contig 61239 bp, 102 predicted proteins | sample MGYA00510273_ERZ791615 | MGnify/ENA primary metagenome ERZ791615 (study PRJEB30046, sample SAMN00715185) | human gut metagenome | study: EMG produced TPA metagenomics assembly of the A metagenome-wide association study of gut microbiota in type 2...
ATTTGTTATGCTCTTTCCCTACCATTTCAGCCACTTCTCTGCTGTCGAGATATTTTTGTCCTAAACTATCCATATGTTTATCACCTCTTTTCTGTTTAGTAACTTATAAAGTTACTTCTTTAGCAAAAAAAATATCCATTGGTTGATCGATCTTCAAATTGTCGATCATAATTTGGATTTCATCGCTGCCAAATACGCCTTTTTGCATTCTCATGTAGAACGTCTTTGGAGTGACTCCGATCATCTTTGCTACGTCAGATTGTGTCTTGCCGTTTTCGGCAATTACACCACGCAGTTTCGCAACATCTATCATCGTTACTACCTCCTTTTTTCTGTTATGGTAACTTGTTAAGTTACTATCATTATACATCATTTTCGTAACTTGTCAAGTTATTTTTTTCTTGACTTGTAACTTTTTTGTGCTATAATTAAGTCATACATAAAGAGAGGAGGTTCGTACAAATGACAGTCGGTGATAGAATAAAGGAACAAAGAGAGTTATCAAGAATGTCGCAAGTTGAACTTGCCGAAAAAATTCACGTTTCAAAGCAAACGCTATATAAGTATGAGAACAACATAGTCACAAATATACCTAGTGACAAAATACAGTCAATTGCAACTGTGCTTGAGATTTCGCCTGCATACTTAATGGGATGGAAAGAATCGAAAAGTGTTGATAACCTTTTAGAAAACATAGGTGGATTCTTAGCAGAGATTTCAAAAGACGAAAAATTTATAGTTAATATAGAAAAATTGTGGCAGTTGTCAGAAACAGATAAAGAACACATTTTTCTAATAGTAAATGACTTGTATGAAAAGAAAAGAAAGGAATGATTGTTATGAAGAAAGTAATGTTAAGTTTAGTTTTAGCACTGTCACTTGTTGTGACACCAGTAAGTTTCAATCCAAGCACGGCACATGCAAGCAAAAAGATTGACGCATTAAAAGGGAAAGCATATAAGAAAAAATGCAAGCGAATGTACCATGATAAATTGTTTTTCGGCAAGAAAAAGCTGAAAGGAAAATATGTAAAGGTTAAATGTTACTTGTCGGAAAGTAGATATTTTCAAAGTTATTATGATGTTCCGTCATATATTAAAAAATACAAAGTAAAGAGAAGTCTTTTTTATGCAAAACCGGAACGAAAAGGCAAAAAATCATATGTAAGCGGAGGGAACATAGAAATCTATTTTAGCAAAAGGACAAAATCAAAGTACAGCAAATTAAAATCCGGGGATTATGTGATGGTATATGGGCAGATAGTAGAATATTCAACATTAAGTTGGGATGGATACAACGGCGTAGCTATAATCCCTAAATATATAAAAAAAACAAAAAGGTAACGAATATGTTTCTGACAACAAAAAAATCGGGCTGACATGCTTATTGTGTCAGCCCTTTTCATTTACACTATTTTTTCAACAAATCCCTTGATTATCAAGAGAATCTTTCTGCTTTTACACTTGCGAATCAAACCGATAATCTCAGCCTTTATTTCTTCTTCTCCCATTGAAATACCTCCCTGCAAGTCCACTGGTAGCGTTGCACCCATTATAGAACATTTGTTCGATAGTGTCAATAGGGACAGAGCCAACGCCAATTAAACCCTGTCCCCACCGAAACTTGATTGCCTTTCGGCATAATCATTATCTCACAATTTTAGGCTTGCAAACTGTCAAGGAATCATCATTTTCTGACATCATTCAACGCTTTTTCAACATCTTTCCTGTATTTTACAGGGACATCATCAATTGTAATTCTTTCTAACTGTATCTGATAGATGTAAAATGTTATAATTGCTTTGCTTGTCATTATAACTCACCCCCATCTGCTGATAACATATCCAACATGAGACTTTCCATTGCTTCTAGTCGTTCTTCCAGTGTCGGTTTGTCGGTGTTATCTGTATATCCAATTTCTTTATCAATTTCTTTTTGTTTATCTTCGTCCAGTATAAGCATTTTTGTATTCTCATTATACTTATACGCCATCAGTCGTTCTAATGGATATACATTTGGTATATCATTGACCTCCACAAGGTTTCCATCCCCTAACTTATAATATCCGTTATCATCAATTGCTATAGTATACATATTAGTCTCCTTTCTAAAATTCTCCCTCAATCACATACAATACTCTACCGCCAAACGATGGATTTCCGCTTGTGATTGTATCAGAGTGTACGTTGACCGTTACAGTTGTTCCGCTTGTACTTGGTGAACTACAAGTTGTTAGGCTGTAATTTGATTCAAGATGTATTATTCTTACAGACTTTCCACTTTTGTCCTTTGGTATTTCAAATGTTGCAGTTCCGATTCTTCCACCATCTCCTGCACTTGTCCCCATTGTGCCATGAAATGTTGACGGGCGAATCAATGCAGGGGTGTAACCAAGTGCGTCTGTTACCATGCTTTTACTTATTCCAGTTATGAATCCTGAATCATTGGTAAATGAACTAAGAGCAGTAGGTCTACCACTAATTTCGCCCCAAGAGTAACTTGGTTTACTGGAAGCCTTTGCCCATTCGTATACATCAGAAGCTGGAAGAGATGTAGGAATATCCTTAGTGAGTGCGATTGTACCTTCAGTTGGACGCAAGTATACATGAATGCTTTCGTTTTTATTGGCACTATAATTCGCATCTGGAACATAGTTAAATATTAAGTGTTCTACCCCACCTAAATTACCCATTGACCATGAGCCATTCTTTGTAGGCATACATGCCACACAACCATAGCCGTCATCCCCCGGATACATAGAATACACAACAGCTCTATCTCTATCACCTACCCATGAGCCACTTGTATTTTTAACAATTCTCCCTGTAATTGTACCACCACTCAATGGCAGATAGTCAGTGGAATCATATGCCCTAGAGCCAAGACTGAGCCATGATTTTAATGCATCTTTAGATATATCCTTAATTTTAGCACTTAAATTACCACCATCGCCACTTGTATATCCTGCAATATATTTAATATCGTCACCAGTAATGCCATTTCCTTGAAATCCAATCTGTATATGTCTTTCTGTATTGCCATAATCCACTACTGATGCTGCAATGTCGGCTGTACCATGTAATGGCAGATAACTAGCAAACTTTTCGTTCAGCACTCTACCTTGGTTTGCACTCAAACTAGCATCGGTTCTCGTGCTGTCCAAACTGTCTACCACGTCACGCCATGTGTTTGTATCACTATCGGTAAGATTGATAACAGTATCACCTGTCTGATTCATTGTAAATGTGCCTTTAGTCGTACCGTTTTGGTTGACCGTAACCTTACCGTTGCCTATAGTTGGCTTATTAGACAGATCTGGGTAACTACCGCTAGTCGCTACAGTCGCAAGTTTGGCTTTTATATAATTCCACAATTTGCTTACCGGTCTACGAAAATAGCCAGTGTTACTTGTTCCACCGTCTGCATACTGTGATACGTAGTAGTCATTATCAACAGGATCATCCGTACCTACAGGTAGGGCATTTATCATTGCATCCAAGTCATATGTTGTGTTCTCATCAGTGACTTCCGTTGTACTTCCGTCACTGCCAACAAGCTGTATCTTGCTTCCTGTTTTCTTGAGACTATAGGTTGTGTTTGTGTCCGTATCTGGTACTTCAAATGATGATGACGTTCCATCTCCCTTTGTAACTGTAACAGTATGATTTTTAATTCCTACACCCTTGATATATGTTGATGTAATCTTTTGATTAGCAGAATCGTTACTTGATTTCGTAGCACTATCAGCACTTCCTGCACTCGTAGCATAGCTAACTCTTTTTTCACTATCTGCTGTATTGTCAACATTTCCAAGTCCTATATTTTCTTTTGTGATATTTACATTTCCGCGTCTATATGATGTTTCTTCGCTCCCTTTTACTCCTGTAACTGGGCTTCCTGCTAATACGTCCCACTTCCCATCAGAATTTTTATATACATTCGACCCTAAAGGTATTGTATTTCCTGCTCCCTCTGCAAAATCTGTAGTCGTAGTAAACTCATCAGACACATTATACATATCACCTGTTTCCGCTAAACTTACAGATGGTAAATTTGCAAACGTAACAGTTCCTTTTGGTCTTAGCGTCCCTGCAAATGATTCAGATATGCTTTTTGTCTGCTCATAATATTTCTTAGCATTTGTCTCACTTGTGCTTGCATTGCTTGCGCTTGTGCTTGCGTTGTTTGCACTTGTGCTTGCGCTGTCTGCCGACTTCTTAGCGTTTGTCTCGCTTGTGCTTGCGCTGCTTGCACTTGCGCTTGCACTGTTTGCTGATACTCTTGCATTGTTTTCGCTTGTACTTGCAGATGTTGCGCTGTTAGATGCAGAAGCTGCACTTGTGCTTGCACTGTCTGCCGACTTTTTAGCGTTTGTCTCGCTCAACGATGCAGATGTCGCACTGTTAGACGCACTGTCTGCTGACTTCTTAGCATTTGTCTCGCTTGTATTTGCAGATGTTGCCGCATCTGTTGCAGTTTTTGCGCTTGCACTTGCATTGCTGGCACTTTCACTAGCACTGTCTGCTGATTTCTTGGCCGCAGTTGCATTTGCAGAAGCTGATATTGCATAATCAGTAGCATTTTTTGCTTGATTCTTCGATTCGTTTGCATAATATTTGGCATTATCTAAATCTTCGCCATCTCTTATTTCACTACCGCCAATAGCATATGACTGTGCTAATTTTGCATCGTATGCCGCATTACTGGCACTTTCACTAGCACTGTCTGCCGATTTCTTAGCGTCACTAGATGCAGTCTGTGCCTTTACAGTCTCGGCAATTATAGAAGCTAAATAATCATTTGCTAAATAATCATTTGTAATGCTTCCTTTTTTCAAATCAAAACTTACATGAGTGCTACCATCTTCTGCTTTACTTGTTGTGACTGCAATTCTTTCATTATCATCATAAACGTAATTTGGTGTCAAACTTCCAATGTCAGCAGTCCATTCTGTCCCATCTTCCGTTGTCATTGTGATTACACCTTTTTCATTCATGGAAAAAGATACCGGGATTTTTTCCACATTAAAATCCACCATAAATTCTGTTCCGTCATAAAACTTAAATCTTAAAATTCCAGTCTTTTCATCCCATGTTGGCGTTTCAGAAATGATCTTATAACTTCCATCTACCGACAATTTTTTTGTATCTAATTCATTGTATGCAACATCAAGAGAATCCGCTAAAGTCTTTATTGCACCATCCATGTTGTTTAGGTTTCTTTTGTCCAATGGAGTTATAAGTCCCTCGGACTTATTCTTCCAATTTACAGGATTATATTCTACCTTTGTGTATGCCATATGCTGATACCTCACATTCTTAATTCGATGTTTCTAGAACGTACAAATCAAAACTGCTTTTTGTGACGTTTGCTCCAACAGTGCTAGGTTTTACACTATATTCTGACACAGTAACCGTTCCTGTATTTTCATCTGGAGTTATTCTAATTCTTATTCTATACCCAATTGTTACAGAATTTGACGGATTGTCCATGCTGTCAATTCCAACACCAGTAACTCCACTTTTAATCAAAAGCGGCACTATCTTTGTCGGGAAAACTCCTTTTTCCTGAAATGGAATAAATTCATAAAAATATTCGGATGTTGAATTTCCAAACTTCGCCTGCCCTTTTACAATTAGTGCAACTGTTTTGCTAAAATCATAGAAGTCAAATTCATCACCGTTTTGTATTTCTGCTTTGATGAGCCTTGGTTGAACAAGAGCATTTGAAACTTTAACAGTTACACGTCCTATAGCCGATTCATTATCTTGTACGCTTTTATTTAATCCTGTAACGGTTGTACTCAATGTATCAACATTTTGTTTTACAGTTGTAAAGTCTGAATTTAATGCAGTCACTGTACCATTAAGTGTTGATATTGTACTTTCAAACTCATCAACCTTTGTCTGCATTGTTGGTATTTTGCTTATTTCTTCTGCAAATGAGCGATACACTTCATCCAACTGTTCCGCAATCTTTAAAATCCCCTCATCCATAACATTTAGATTCTTTTTTCCAAGTGGAGTCAACAGCCCCTCTGACTTGTTCTTCCAGTTTACTGGTGTGTATTCTACTTTCGTATATGCCATATAATTCACGCTCCTATTCCGTCAATGTTGACACGTCTATACAATATGTCATGTTTATTTGCGCCCACGTTGCATCTGTATCCCCATACTGGTACACTTGCACCTCTGTATAGTATTCATCAAATTTTATACCGCCTACTTCCATTTGCTTTATCACAAGCCTTGCAACAGCATTATTTCCGCTACCTGTTCGGCTTGTTACAATTGGATATAATATGCTTGTATTGGTTGTATCTGCTCCTTTTGGTGTTAAATTGATTCCTGCAAACGATGCTTGGTGGTTAAACTTTGCAACCGTTGTCCATGCACTTTTAGTAAGTGTACCTCTTACATCTATACATAACTGCACCATTGCTCCAACCATTTTGAAATAACTCCAATAGTCGCTACTTGATGTAAAACCATCAGCAAGCGTAAACTTTGTGTCAGTATCATTCATCAGATCAATTTCCGTAAAAAACGGAACATCACACTGAAAGTAGCTACTGTTTTTACTAGAAGTAAACGTGCTTATTTTTTCTCCAGAAAGAGATACGTATTTTATAGTTGCTTCTGGATATTCTGTTTCCGTACTCCATGTGTCGTTATCTGATATTCTATATTGTTTTACTACTTTACTTGCCCATGATCCATTTTTGTTTTCTGTAGACACAAGTGTTCTATAGTAAGTCAGCAATCCACTTGTGCTTCTTTCTTCCCAAGTAGATGATACGCCTGTATTAAAACTTCCACTTGGTGACATTCCAGCAGATACACTTTCTTCGCTATTTTCATCTTCCAATTCCATTTCAATATATGGAATATCTTCTTTTGCTTTTATCTGTAATTTTCCACCAGTTATTGTTATGTCATTTGCAATAACTGATCCGTTTTCGTCAAGCGTAAAATTATCGGTAATAATGTTTATCGCTTCTTTGCTCAATGTAAAGTTTGGACTTGATATAGTAATACCATCGCCTGCTTGTATGTCGATTGTTCCACCAGATAATAAATTTAAGACATCATCAGCAGAAAGTTCAATGTTGTTTGACGTTACCTTAAACGCTGTACCCTCGTTAGGATCTCCACTCAATTCTACTTGAGACAAATTACCGTTGTTATCCACCTTAAGAACAATGGTAGAATCTGTCTGCTCGAATTTTGTAGCCGTATTTTTGGCAATATTAGTCATTTCAATACTGTATACATCCAGGTCCTTTTTGATTTTCAGAGTTCTTCCTTGTAACTGCGTTATCTCACTATTTACCGATGGATCATTTGTTCTTTTCTCGCTACCCTTTGATACATATTCATCAGATAAAGCCTGCACTCCCGACAATGTTCTACTAAAAATATAGCTGTCTACAGAATCGTTCTGTTTGTCCAAAGAATACATATCTCCAACTTCCATATACGGCAATCCTTGCAAGGTTGTTGTGTTCGGTTTGTAAGATACATACTGCAAATATTCTAAGATGTTTTTCCCTACCTCTTGCAGACTCTCTACTCCTTTTCCGTAAAGAAGTATGTTTCCGCTAAGAACATACGGATTACTTGTGTTGTCACCTACTGTTGTTCCGTAATCATCTGAATCTCCTTTTATTGTAATACAAGTTGGAGAATATACAATATATTCTTCGTAAGTTGTATTCTTAAATTCAGGTCGTTCTTCCTCATCTGACATTCCAAAATATTCATAGTTGTCAGATCCGCTCATTGGATACAGATCTTCTTCTGGGTACAATGTTTCTTCTGGGTACAGTCCCATGCTACCAAGAATAAGGACCTCAAATTTTCCGTTGCGGTTAATCCGTCCAAATCCACCGTTTACTTCGCAAAGGTATTTCAGTATGCTTGTTCCTGTCAAACTCCCCTCTGACGGCTCTACAGTCTTTTCTACAAGCATTGTATCGTTTGGCAGGTCTTGCACTTCGTATAAAATGCCCAAATGTTTTAATAGAGATTCTCTCATCTCTTTTACAGTAATTTTTTTATAAATCTCTTCATCTCTATAATTTTTCTCACATTGATATACTTCTGTCCACCGGTATACTTCCTCTTCTTGCCCAGTATTTACAGATATAGACTGATACAGCTTTCCTGTACTTGTATCAAGATATGTCATTCCTTGATTTTCATCTGCTGATACTCCAAGTTTAGACGGCTCTGCATTTCCGCTAGAATCAATAGAGTATTCACCATGTTTCCAAACATCTTCTAATGCTCCAGTTACATATACTCTTTGCGTTGCCAATACAGGAAATAAGTTGTTGTACCAATTTGACACATCAACGCCTGCATCATATAGAGCATCATACGCAACAACTTTCTTGTAATCAGTGTCATTTACAAGTTTTGCAGAAAAGACCCTATATACGCCCATTGGAACGCTAGAAATGATATTCTCACTTGCATCTCTTGCTTCTATCGTAGCTGTAAACTCTAATCCTGCAATATCTGTGTCTAAGATTTCAGAAACCTCAAACTCACAAGATGATGCGACACAACCACCAAGTTGCAAATCTTCATCATCGCAAATTGATTCCTTTATTGTCACAGATTCTTGATGCAGCGTTTCGTTATCAATCGTAAGTCCAACATCCCTAAAAGCAAATTTGTAATTTTTGAAATACCCGGATTGATAAAATGGCTTTTTCTGATCCTCTGTAATTTTAAGCATTGTATCACCTCGATCTTTAATACTCTATAAATTCTACTGTTATCGGTTGATATGTTGGCTCTCCCTTATATGTTCCACCATATTTCCATTCAATATCTGGCACATAGAAAAAACCATGATCGTAGTCATCTTCCCATTCGTTAAAGTATGCAATTCTAACCTTTTTCTCTGGTAGTGATGCACATTTTGGCTGTTTCATTCCTTTTTTCAGAAGTGATACAAATTCTCTCATTTTGCTATATGACATATAAGGTGTACTGAATGATATTCCATCTCTCATATGTTTCAAAACATTTCTTTTTAGGTATCCATTTGCATTTACATAACTGTCCAAGTCTTGCGCTCTTCCCGGTGTGATAGATAAATTGTCAGCCGCAATAAATTTATCCAACTTTGTATATTTGTATTCACCGTTTTCATATCCTGTCGCTATCATTACAAGACCTTTGCTTAACACAAATCCTGCCATTATTACTACCTCTCATTCTTAAAAAATAAAAGGGCAGAATATTTCTGCCCTTTTTCTTTACGCAAATAATGGATTTCCATTGTGGGTTCTCTTGTATTGATCGTTTTCGGCTTTTACAATTTTTACAATGTCACCATCAGATACACCCTCAACATAAAGTGCATTGCCATTTTTGCTTTCATTCATTTTGTTTACTGCAATTGCTAATCCTGTCAAAACTGGATTCATTGCATTGTATACCGCATCTGATACACCCTCGGAAACACCTTTGATGATCTGATCATTATTTGCAACTACCGTCTTACTTCCTTGTCTACCTACCAACTCAGGCTTTCCATACTCGTTAGCCCAAAACAAGTTTGCTTTCTTAGGGTATCCACCGCTTTCAAATTTATTGACATCAATTTTCGTCATCTTAACTTTTTTTAGCTTAGATACTCCGCTCCAGTCTGCACCAACAATCTTTGCTGCAACGCTCACGATTTTGTTAAAACCACCAATGATACCGTTTATTGCTCCCACTATCCAGTTTACTGCCGTTTCAATTCCTGTTATGACTGCGTTAAATGCAGATGCTACGCCTTTACAAATTCCACTCCATAATGATGTGAAAAATCCACCTACATTTTTAGTTACTACCTTAAATGCCGATTGTAGCGGCTTTGTTATATACTTTGTAAACCATCCAACAGCACCATTCCAAACACCCTTAATTGCATTCCATGCACTTAAGAATATATTTCCAATGGTTTTTAATCCTTTGAACGCTAACTCTAATGGTGTAACAACTATTTTCTTAAACCAGCTAACAGCGCCATTCCAAACGCTTTTTATTCCTCCCCATAATGTTTTGAATACTCCACCTACTGTTGTTTTTACAACATTAAACACCGTAGATATAGGTGTTGCAACGTATGTCTTAAACCATCCAGAGGCAACTTTCCATATCGCTTGCACGATAATCCAAAGCCCTTGGAACACCTGTTGCACCCTTGTTTTAACTGCATTAAATACAGTCACTATTGGTGTTGTTACATATTTGCTAAACCATCCAGATACGCTTTTCCAAACTTCCTGTATACCAGACCACAATGCCTTAAAAAAACCAGTAATTTTAGACACAATAGGCGAAAAAAATCCTACCAATGGAGTTATTACATTATCCTTAAACCAACCAGAAACTGCTCCCCATATCCCTTTTATATTTTCCCACAGCGATGAAAAAAACTCTTTTATTGTGCCAAAATTATCTTTCACTACAATTATTGCTGTCGCAACCCCGGCAACAACTGCCGCAACTGCCGCCGCAATCCCAGCAGGCACACCTAATATAACCGCACCAACCGCAGCTATGGCAATTCCAATTACCATGAGTGCTTCTTTAAGCCAACTGAAACCATCTTTCCACATTGAAAAGAAATTTGTTACAGCAACAACTGCTCCTCCAATTGTTGCCACAACTCCGGCCAACGTAGTTAATATTGCAGTAAACGACAATCCGCTCATTGCCGTTGCAATTTTATCCACAATTGCAGTTTTTAACACAGTTTTTATACCCTCATTTGCCGCTATTTCAACACCTAATTTTGCAGCAAGGTTTTTAGCGATCGCCTGTGATAAAACAGTAGCAACTACCGACCCAACTCCGCTTAACTTAAAAAGTGAAAATGCTGATATAAGTGCGGTTTCTAACGGTGCTTCTTTAATCAATCCTTTTAACAAAGAAAATGCTGATTTAATTGCATTCCAAAGAAGCGTTCCAAACTTACTTGCCAAGTCGGAAAAATCTATGGTGGCAACAAACTGTCCAATTGATCCCCCAATTGACTTCCAATCAACTGTACTTAATGCTGTGTTTATAGATGTCAATATTCCACCTATACCATCAGATATTGTTTTTCCAAGTTCTTGCCATCCATTAAGACCAGTCTTTTTGTTTATTTCATTCATCTTTGAAATAAAGTCATTGATACCTTGTCCAATAGCATTTCCAAGCCCTGCAAAATCAAATGTCGTTATTGCGCCAAACGCTGTCTCGATTGCACTTTTAAGTACGGATGCCGCAGTTTTCAAATACTGCTGAATTACTCCAGTTTTAATTGCCGCATTTAAGGTCTTTGAAATTCCTTTTCCAAGGTTTGTCCAGTCTACCGTATCAAAAAACGTCTGTGTTGCTTCTAGCGCACCCTTAATAGAGTTTCCTATTGCTTTTCCAAGTCCATCCCAGTTAAAAGTAGATACAAAACCGTTAAGTGCAGTCCCCATAATGGTTGCAACCTTTTTAAGTCCTGCGGTCCAAGTAGAAGTGTTTGAATTTACCCAGTTTATGCCTTTATTTAATACGTTTGCAACTGCTTTTCCGATTTCTGTTCCATCATTTGTAAGCCATGCACCCTTAAACAAATCTTCGATTTTCTTTTTTAACTCGTCAGATTTGTTTGACATACCATTAAACGCCTTATTCCAACGCTTTTCATATCCCTCTACTGCCTTGATAAGAGCATCTGACAATTTACCACTTACATCTGCACCAGAACCGTTTCCGTTGCCTTTTTTGTTTCCGCTGTCTTTTGATGATGTAAGATTGTTTAATTTATCAAAACCTTGTAGCTGCTTATTAAATTCCTTTTGCTTGTCTGTCGCATTTCCGATAGAATCAGCCGCATTATCAGCACTATCCGCAATGTCGGTATATCCAGAATCATCAGTTCCTGCATTCATCTTTTTGCTGTTGGCCCATTTTATCCCAAACAAATCTCCGATATGCTGTATAAGGTCTTTAATTGCACCTGTCATAGCATTAAGCCATGGCAATACTTTTGCAACCATCGGCATAAACAATCTTCCAAGCATCATTCCACACTGGGAAATGTTTGTTTTAAGCATTCTAAACTGGTTCGCAGGCTGATTGATTGTGTTTGCTAGATCACCCCATGATACTTTAGACTGCTGCACCATAGCAATAACACGCAAATATTCTTTCTCTGCCTGTGTCATGTCTGATATGTTTTTCTTTACACCTAAACTAAGTGCTAACTGTTTCAGACTTGCATTCGTAATGTCAATACCATATTTTTTCAATGCCATGGACATACCGGAAAGACCAGATGAAAAGTTATTCATTACTGTTGATAAATCAACATTTGTTAATGATGACATATCCCCAGCAAGCATTGTAAGTGCTTTTGCAGATACAATAGATGCTTCTCCAAACATTCCTACAGAATTAGTCATTTGTGCAATTCTCGACTGGAAATTAGTTACTTCTGTTACGTCAAGTCCTAAACTCTGCTTTCCGCTATTGCTTAATTCTCCGTTTTTACTTATGTCAAACCCTGTCATTTTAGATGATAAGGATGTAAGTCTGCTTTGGAAACTATCTGCATATGATGCTGCATCTGTATATCCGTATTTCTTGTAATTGTTTTTATTTTCGTTTGCAATTTTTGCTATTGCATTTTGAAAATAATTAAATTCCTCTATGTAATCCATTGCCGATGTAATGGACTTTTTCAAAATTCCGCCAACTGCACGTAATGATAAGAACGAATAATACAAATTTCTAACGTGTCCGACTATACTTTTGAACCCTTTTGAAACATTTATTGATCTGATTACATTTTTAATATATCCACTTAATGCAGTTTTTGCTTTATTTATGCCATTTGAAAAATTATTAAACATATTGGCAGATGCTGTTTTGGCAACACTTGATAAAGCAGTTTTTAGTCCACTTAATTTTGTTGTCATTCCAGATACACTTTTTGTCGTTGCTGACGGCATACTTTTTCCAAGTGCTGCATTTAATGTTTTTTGTGCATTTTCTATGGAATATCCGCTCAACTTCTGTGCATTTCCAGTGCTTGCAGACTTTGCCTGCATGTTTTGTATCATTTTAATCTCTTCTTGATAACTCTGGATAAGTTCTTTTGCTTCTGGAAATTGCTTTTTAAGTTGCGCTAAATTCTCTTTCAGATTTTGCAACGGAGTATCTAAAAATCCATTCTTAGATACCTTGTTACCAGATTCTTCGATGAATGAATCAAATTCTTTTAATGCGTTTTCAAAGCCCGAAAGATTCTTTATTGCTCCATCTGTTCTTATGATCTCAATGTCTTTTGATTTTGTACCTTTTCCTATGTTTTTTATTGATTTATTGAGATTATCAACGCTCTTTTGCGCAACCTTTATTCCGTTACTGTTTGTCGCTCCGTTTATTGCACTTGCAATATTCTTTATGTTATTTGTGTTGACACCGCCTAATGTTTTTGATAAATTTTGCAGTTTTTCAATAAGGCTGTCGAGTGCAGAGTCTGCCTTTTTGGCATCTGCTTCTACTTTTAATTCTAAACTATCTAATTCTGGCATTCTCGCACCTCACACTTCAAAAAAATAGCGCACCATAAAGGTGCGCTTTTCTTTAACCTAAATATTTCTTGTTTACGTGTCCCACTTTTCCCTTGTATCGTACTTTAGCATACCATTTATCCGTTTTTACGAATAAAACCTCTACTTTTGCAGACTTAGGGATTCGTAAGTAACTTCCTGTCAGCTTAGTTTTTGCTTTCCATAGTAACAATCCCTTATCTCTTGTTACTTTCTTTGCCCAAGACTTCTTGAACATATCCGGAGTTTTATAAATCTTCTTCAACTCCGTTGTTGTACTTCCCCACTTCGGCAGATAAAAATGTGGAGTATCTACAATTGTTTTCCAATCTCCACCCCATCCAAGACCAATACTTTTAGCAATTTTTGCTACTTTCTTGATCGTATTAATGTCATACAGATCCTTTTTGTACTGAATCGCAATATCAAACGCAATTCCCCACATATGCTGACTAGAGTATGTACTTCCTTTTGCATTCGTCACTACCTTGCCCGGCTTTGTGCGTCCTTTGGCATACAACTTATCTTGGTGTTCCTTTGTGCGGAATCCCTCTGTGATGATGAGATAAATCCCCTTTTTAGCACATTTTTTTAACAATACAGTAAGTTTGTAGTCAAGCCATGGATGCAGTTTTGATCTGTCAATTCTTACGTCATGCTGTTTCTTCATTGCTATCACTCTCTTTCTTTTTACACAAATTAAAGTTAGCCTGTCTGATAAGCATTTGAGCAACATACAAATCTAACATTTTCTTCTTTTTGTTTTTCGCTTTTTCTTCTTTTGTCTTTCCGTCTTTTTCTTCTTTTAACGGATCTTTTGGGTAATCCTTTTTGGTAAATGCCGCACCCAAGGCGTGTAAAACGTACATACCGTTTAACCAACATTCATGTTCTTTTGCTTTGTATTCTTCTTCTTTTGACTCAATATACACGTCTATTTGCATTTTTATTTCTTTTGGCGTCATTTGCCAAAATTCCTTATGCGTTATGCCTGCTTTCAATGCCGCGGGCAAAAGATTCTTTTCGATTTGCTGTGCGAATGTTAATTCTTCTCGGTCATTTCCTTTTTCTGCTCCTCCTCGGACTGCATCATCTTCTCCAGTCCGATCAGTTTGAAAAAACCATCTTCTCCCATCTGCTCAAGCAACATATTTACAACGCTGAAAAAGTCGCTATCATTTTCTAAAATATATCTCGCTAAAATGTTTTTTGCTTCTGAAATGCTTCTTACAGTTCCATCCCCTGCTTCTGTTCCATGGTGCTGTAAAAGTGCCGCATAAAACATAGATACTGCCAAATTAGGGATACTTGAAATCTCTTTGATTTTACTTTTAAGATTTTCTTCATCTTCTTTCTCATCTCCAATAGCCGTCATTAAAGTAATAACTTTTGCCGTACACTCATCGTACATTGCCGCTTCTACTGAATACTGTAACTTATAATCATTTCCATCTACTTTAATTGTTTTATACATTTTTTCCTAACCTTTCCCCAGTATTTATACTGGAAAGGGGCAGTCCGTAGACCGCCCTTTCTTTTACTGTTATTTTTCCGAATCATTCAAATAAGATGAATAATCCATATTGGCTGTTTTGGCGTTTTGTTCACCATTCGTCACAGCCTCTGTTTTTTCTGACGAATGGTCAGTTATTCCCCCAATGCTGCCTCAACAGGAAGAGTAACTGCATCTCCAAGACCGATATACTCTTCAATCGTCAAATTCATTTCGACTGTCAGTAATTCGTTCTGCGTAAATTCTGGTTCCGGAATAAGTTCTGGCGGCTGCGCAACGAAGAAGAACGACTTGTTAAGTCCTGGAACATATGACTGAAACCACATTCTAAGGCCACCAGTAGCTGCCTGATAAGCGCTGATAAGCTCTTCCCACTCTTTTACCGTTTCCGTTGTAATGTTTACTACAACGGCAATTGCGCCGCCAGTGTCAGCACGACCCTTTACGTATCGTGTTACCTTGTCCTCCAAAGCAGACGCATCAATTTGTTCTGGTTCGATAGTAATTCCCGGAATGGAATTAATTCTTGTTAGCTGTTTAAAAGTTGTTGGCTTTGTTCCTGCCGTTGTTTCAACTGCATAGCCAAACTGCACACCTAATGTGCTAATACCTGCATCAGCCATTTTTACCTCTCTTTCTACCACTAAACTTTTTGTGGTCAGCGAGCGCACTCAAAATGTACGCCCGGTACTATACTAATGTGTCATTTGCTCCCACAACCCTAGATGCCCTAAATGTTGCAGTGCGTATTTTGTTTGAAATGTTATAAAAAACTCTTGAAACACCAAATTTCTTCGACTTAAAAAACATAACTGCATAATTTGAGAGTTCTTTCAAGGTCTCCCTATCTCCCTTGTAAGAAATGGTCACTTGAAATGTTGAATCTATTCCGTTTATTGTATTCCCGGAAATATCTCTTCCAACTTCTCTAAAATCAATCTGTTTTACAAGTACAGTCGGGAAAATTGCCGTACCGTCTTGTTCTTCATCTTGTGTTATGTATAAATCTTTGTATTTCTTCTTAAATTTTTTGTTGTAGGCATAAGAAAAAAGACTAAATACTGTATCTTCAAATTCTAATGCCCACAAATTCAACTCGTTCATTTGCTAAACACCCTCTTTGCAACAGACACATATTCATCTATGATTTTCTGCTCTGCCTTAAACAATGGCATTGTTGCTTCAACACCATGCGTCATTACCAGTTCTCCAGTTTCGTCATAGTAACCCCACACTTTTTGCTGTCCATGACCTGCTCCATATGAACCTATTAAAAATCCAAATTCCTGTCCTTTTGGATGCGGACTCGCTCCGGCTGATCCGTTGTAATAAACACCTGCTCCAAATTCAATAAACAGAACCTCTTTTCCCTCTACGATCAAATTTGCAATTGATTTGGTATCAAACGCATTGATTTTTACATGCGTATAATGTTCTGTGTCAGAACCGCTGCGCACACCTTTTGAATCGTATGTGTAATTTGCTTTCTGCATATTGTTTTCGATCACAGGTATTCCAACTTCGGTCAATTCCTTGACAAGCTGATCTGTCTTTTTTCTAAGTTCCTGTTTTAGTTTTTGCAGTTCCTTAATTGCATTTTGTATGGATTTTTGACTTAAGCCGAAACCGATTGTTTTCATTGCTTCTCCTATTTGACATTCTTTTGCAGCAAAAACAGATCAACCGTCAATCCCTCATCAGCAACACCTTTGCATACATAGTCAGCACTCTTTTCATCAACAAGCCCATCTTCCGTATAAGTAGGATCCGATTGTTTCCAAACAACGTCCCCTGCCTTTATTGGCAGTTCACCTTTATCTGTGACAATCTGAACATATGTTGACGAATCATCAATACCAAACTCTTTTACTAATACTTCGCTTAGCTTATTGCTGATATTTGCATAAAAATAAGTTGGCTCTGAAAAACCAACTTTTTCTCCTAGGATTTTTGGTATTTTGTTACCATCTTCATCTGTGTAATAAATCACAGAACCACTTGCTGAATCTTTATAAGATTCATACACAATTTTACCGTTTTCATCACGTTTGTAGATGGTAACTCGTTCTCCCTGCTTTGAATATCTCATTTCCTGCTTATTGATTTCAAGCATTGTCCTCTACCTCTGGAAGTCCTGCAATACTTGTCAGCATTGAAACAACACCTGCAAGAATCGCAGAAGAAACAACCACTTTCCAATCAACACCGCTTAACACTGTGCTTGCTCCAATCACACCAACCGCAGTCTGTGCAATTGTCTTTACTGCTCTAATCGTTGCGGCTTTTGCCCAACTTTTCCAATTTTTCATAAGCCTTCACCTCATCATCTTCATTCATGTTTAATCGGATGTTTAACTCATCAATTCTTTTATGTGCCTGCTTACAGCTCTGTTCCAAAATAATGATTTTGTCATTATGCTTTTGGATGTCTGTACGAACACTAGACAACTCTGACTTTATATCTTGCGTTGTCGAATTGATATTGTCCAACTTCATGTTTATTCTGGTGTTTTCTCTAACACGTTCTTCGATATCTTTTTTGTCAGTTCGCTTGCTGTTCTTCATACCCATAAAGACGGAAAAACCAAGAGATAAAACGCTTATAATGATTGCTGTCGAAATTTCTATCGTCATAATCATATACCGCCTTTCTTTTTTTTGGCACACCGCCCACCACCCTTTAGTGTGTGCCGCCTGCTATCATATTACCTGCATTAGCAATACGATAACGCACAATCTTCTAAAAACTGATAAAATCAGATTTTTTTAGCTAATATGCGATATTGGAAGTACAGTATCGAACAACTTTCCGCTGTCAATCCAAGTCCTAGATATTCCATTTTCAGTATATGATTTCATGAAAGACTCTCCGGCCTGCGATCTATAGTAAACAACCGCATCAACAACTATGTTTTCATAGTTATTCAGATCTTTTTCTATCATTTCATCTGTATAATTCGATGGATACTTTCGGATTTCTTTGATTTTTTGCTTCGCTTGCTTTATAAGTTGTTCGAGTAACAAGTTCTCGTTTTTATGATCGAATACAACCACATCTTCACCCTCGATTGTACTCACCTTATAATGCAATAAGCGAATCTTCACTTGCTCAAGTATGGTGTATTCATCCATTTACGATCACCTCTAAATTTCCATCAAAATCTTTTTCAATTCTGATTTGCTTTTATCTGCACTATCAATACCTTTTTCATTTGCCAGTTCTCTCAATTTAGCAACTGGCATTTTGGCAATTTCATCCTTTGAATATGAGTTGTTTTCCACAGTTTCTTCCGGGGCATTCATATATTTTGAAAAATCATCTACAAGTTGTATAAGTGGTTTCCCCTGCAAATTATGCTTGCCCGATAACTCTTCCAGTCTTTCTGCTGTTACTGAAACACCCTCACGTGGGAATGTTTCTCCCACGTTATAAGGGTGTGAATTATCCTGTAAGTCTGTGAAAAAATGTATTACTTTATACATTTGACCACTCCTTATTATTATGCTCCTGTACTTTTAGTATCTTCGCCAGTTACAGAAGTACCCTCTGCCTGTGTGATGGTTGATATAACCACTCCATCAATTCTTTCTGCAAAAATGGCGATTCCAGATGCAACAACATCTTTCACTGTCATGTGATCGTAATCTGCCTCTTCGTGAATGCCAATAAGTCCTGTGCTGTCGGATCTAAATACAAATCCCTCGTCCAATCCAGCACCGTTTACAGGAATGTAATACAGCACAATATTGTCCTTAGCAGTTGCATAGACCTTCCCCTTGTCGATGGACTTGGCAAAAACAACCGTTCCTAATCCCAGGAAATCTTCCACATAGCGCATACCAAATGCGTTCTGAATGGTAATGTTTGCCTGGCCAAGATAATCGGCAACGTCAAGTGGATTCATGAAAAATACAGGCTCAATCTCGTCATCCTCAAAAAGAACCTGCAACTGTCCCCATGCCTGTGCTAATGCCTGCTGGAAACCAACTCCTGTTGCTGTTCCTGTACCCGTTTTAAGGAAATCGAAAAATTCTTTCTTAATTCCTCTCTGTACGTCTCTAAGCATTTCATCCGTTGTCATTTCCACTGCCTGATCGTAACCTTTTTCGATGATCGCTTCTGCCGATGTGGCTTTTCTCCACTTCTGCAATACAATCTCCTTGTAGGAAACCGGATCTACTTTGTAATGAGACAAAGGGATCAAATCTCCCTCTGCTACTTTTCCATCTACCAGAGTTCCGGACGCTTTATACGTCTTTAACATTGTTCCGGATGTTTTTGGAATTTTTCTTGTTACTCCAAGTGCTTCCATCAGCTTCTTGACGGAATATCCAAATCTTTCCACAAACTCGATCTCTCTTGCTCTCTTGAGATCTTCTTTCTTAATCAAATTCTCTTCTGCTGCCATATTCTACCTCCTAGCAAAATAATTCTTGATTCATAGCAATTGCTTTTCTTCGCTCCGCACGATCTTCAATCTGCATAATCTGGTCTTTGGTCATGCCAGTGTATGATCCGCCAACATTTACTCTTGGACGTGATTTCTTCCACTCTGCTTCTGCTTTAGCAACTGCCGATTTCACTTCGTTTTCAATCAATGCAGCGACTGCATTGTGATCTCCATCAGAGATTGCATCAATCAGGTTCTCAACCGCTTTTTCAGTAGACAAACTCTTATAGGCCGATACTGCTTTCATATGATTCAGTTCTTTTTCAACCTGTTCATACTTCTCACGTTGCAGTCTTTCTGCTTCTTCTTTCTCTTCTGTAGCACGTTCTTCCGCTGTCTGCTTTGCTCTTAAAGCCTTAGTGATTTCTCCTTTTTCTCTAAGAGCCTTGTCTAATGCCTGTTTCTGCTTTGCTCCTGTCGCTTTAGCCTCTGCTAACTGCGCCATAAGTTCTTCCACTGTTGGAGTCTCTTCATTCTCATTTTTTGCCTGCTCTTCTACAGCTGAATCATTTTTTTCTGTTGTCGTTACATCAATTGCTTCACTCATTTTTGTTACCTCTTACTTTCTTTGTGTTTTTACTTCTCTGTATTTTGTGTTTTTTTAGGTGCTTCTCTGCACCAAATAAAAAAGCCCTTGCTTTCGCTTAGGCTTAATTTCATAAATATTTAACGGAGCATCTGCAATTTGCTATTTCTTCCATGCCTGCTCCCAAAGATGTATCTTTCGGAAAGTACATCATGCTATCACCAACAATAAATACTCCGTTAATCGGCAGCACCTTATTGTCAATCACTTGATGCGTTTTCCTTACTCGATAATCTTTCATGGTGATCCATTGTTTTCTTGTTTTTCCGCTTGCAACAGCGTTTATATAGTCAACTCTGTTTAATGATGTATTTGCTTCATTTTCTGCGATTAGCCTTGCCCTATCATTAGATGTGATCCATTCGGCATCTATGTTTTCTAATGTCGTTCTCAATGTTTCTTCCGAAAAATAATCAGCATACATTTTGAAGAAATCATCAATAGCTGTGTAAGCCATCAGAACGCTCAAATAACGCGTTGCAATTTCTTTCTTGACGTATTCTTCGTCTTTGCTCCCAAAGTCTGCCATTACGTCCAATAACTCAAAAAGAAACAACATCACATCTTCCATTTGTTTCGAAAATGCAATCCGTTGTTTCTTCTGCTCATCTGTCAATGCCATCTCTCCAAAATATTTTGAATAGTCCATCGACAAATTATTTAGCTTATCAAATCTACTTGTCATAGGCATCACTTTTCCGTTCTGCTCTTGTCAATCAACGGACTATTTTCCACTTGATCGGACAAATCGCTCATAATCCTGTCGTTCTTAGGATCATATTGTTCTTTGTTTTCTGCATTTTGATTTTGATTCTTTTCTATCGTTTCTTTGCTGTTTTCCCAAACTTCGTTAGGATCGTCAAACAAAGGTATTGTGTTGAAAACATCTTTTCCGTTTACGCCAGTATTTATCAGTGTTGCGATGGAATTGCATTTTGTCGATAACTCATAGGTCTTTTGACGTTTAATACTTGGCTCTACATCCGCTGTTGTTAAGTCCCTTAACGGACTGTCCTGCGGAGTGTTTGGATTTTCTCTGATCGCAGATAATACAATTTCCACCTCATCCAATTTGTTGGAATCAGTTATCAACTGTTGTTTCGCCGCCGCTGATTCTGCGTGTGACCACCCTGTTGCATCGCTCATGGCTACTCCAGTTGCTCCAGACGTATTGTCATTTCTTGCAGGAACATTACATTTCTGCAAAATGATTGCTCTTCTATACTGTATGTTTTCCAACATACCCGGATAATCGTAATCAATGGCAAGTGGCTTTACAAAAGGCGTCTTTCCGTCTGGATTGGTATATGTCTGCAACCATTCTCCCGACTTTGGCTTTCTTACTTCTTCAACCTTTTCACCGCTTTCCGTCTCTGTTTCTATAACAGGGAAATCCACATCGTTCGTATGCCACATTGCTTGCGTATTCTGCTCTACATCGTTTGTAAAGTCAGATATTAGCAAGTTCAAATTGTCCATCTCATCAATATATCTCTCCCATGCTCCCATTCGGTCATAAGATCTGATATATTCTGTTATTGGAACAATATGAAGCGGATTTTCTTCACCGCTTCTTTCCATGTGTGCCCACTTGCTAGGTGATGTTACTTCCGACTGTAGATTTACAACCTCAAATCTTTGGTCTTTTGTGTAGCAAGTGTAATATGTATTCCCTGATATGCTGTCATGCCTGTATGTGACGCCAAGCATGATTCTTTTGTCCGGATAATAACTCGATCTCACAACAAATGAACTTCTAGGATCTAACACATCTAATTCAAAAAGTGGCTTTCCTTTTCTCCAGTCCATGTTAATATCAACATAGACGTTGCAAATACCACAGATTTCTACATATCTTCCCAACTCTTGTGTTTTAGCCTTAATCCTAGCCATTGCATACTGTTTATTTAGTTCTGATACAGCTTCTGATATTTCTTCATCCGAACCGTCTCCAGTCTGCACAAGCGTTATTGCGTTTCCCCACTTAAACCCTGTGTTAAACTCTGTGACCTCATTTGCCACATTGTCGCTGCACTGGCAATCTATATCCGGTCTATAGGTTTTTTTTCGTTGGAGTGGTTGATCTCCCTTTTCGTAGTTAATCAAATATTCGATGTCATTTGCGTTTTTTACATGCAAAGCGTGTGATCTTCTTAGCACATCCAAGATATTTGATTCGTCAATAACAACTTCATCTGTTGTTATCATTGTTCGACCACGCATATGTCTTGCCACTGTTTACACCTCTCTAAATAAAAACAACACCGCTAGATGATTGCCGTTCCGGCAACTTCTCTAACCGTGTTTCTTGATTTTCTATGTCATAAATTACTTTTTTGTTGCACTTTCTGCATCGTGCAATCTTGTTTATTTTTGATTTTCCGTCCCATGTTGCGACTTTTCGACCGCAAGAAGGACAATATATTGTTTTGCCCATTATTTTTCCTTTCAAAAAATGCTCCCACAAAATTGCGGGAGCATACACAGGAGTATGTATGAGAAAGTGAGTTCTTAAACTCTTTCACATTTACACTATATAACAGTATTTTATGACATTCAATGACATTTACGGACATTTACAGACATTTCAAGACATATAGTCGTTTCCGTATCTTTCCTCAAACTCTCTTAGTGCTTCACTGTAAATTCTTGTTGTGTGTCTTTCTGTATATCCGATTTCATCTGCTATTTCAAGCAGAGTCTTATCTTTCACAAATGCCATATAAAGGATTTTATAGTGCATAAGCGTTAAGCTTTCCAACTGCCTTAATATATATTGCTTTTTATCGTAATATTCATCAATCAAAGCATCGACTTTTCGTTCCATTTCATCAATTTTAGCGCATATAGCACCTATTCTGTCGGGTTCTGGGCTTGTTTGTACTCTCTCACCTCCAGAAGATCCAGTAATGCTTTGCGACATTTGACGCATTTCTGCAATTTCCGATAATTTGTTGTTGATAATACAGTTGATCTTTGATATTTGCATCAGATACTCAATTGTACTCATTGTAACTCCCTCACTTTCTTCTAAATCATACTCGATAGAATATTTGCAGTTCTTTTTTTCTTTACTTCTGTTACTCTTAAAGCAAAGTTTGACAAAACATCCGGAACATCATCCAATTGCTTTTTCCCGGATACAGAATATCTTGTCAACAGCGACATCATAATTCCATACGGATCGTTTGGTTTATAATTATCTGGGTCCTTAAAAATAATGTGCTGTAAAATCCAAGACGAACACTGAAATATTCTTGCTTCTTTGTTTGTCTCTGTTGGAGCATCCGTTATGTTACAGATCCAACCCTTTTCCTCAACTCTTTTATTTACTTCTCGTGCAACTCGATCACCACCAGAGTTTGATTCAAATTCGCAGTCTTGCACATTATTTCTAACAAGCAAGTTTGCAGAATTTTCATATTGCATTTCATAATCTGCTCCATTATCGCATACGCAGTCTATGCAATAATAATCATCCCCATATCGTGCAAATACAGGCATTACAAAGTAATCAGTACCTTTTCCCTTTGTATCGCACTGTGCTGTTATGATCTCTGCTTCACCATGCGGCAAATTCATATATCTTCTAAGTTTTTCACTTGGGAATAATAATCCCTCTCGTTCAATTGGTTGCTGCTTGTATAGGCATCTGTAGGATATATCATCCATGAGCAACTGTTGATCTGCGAAAAATTCTACCGTAAAACCGCCAAACTCAAAATCGAAATTACTTTTTTTCGTTTTCGGATCAATATCCGGCACAGAAACTATTTTTACTCTAGGATTTCCCTCGTATGCTCTCTGAACTCGGCCAATTACATCATGTACGCTCCATCTTGTAGCAATATGTATTTCCTTACATGGTTTATCATTCGTATCATTTATTTTTCTCTGACGTGCATCTACGCTATACTTCCCCCACAGCTTATCCAACGTATTCGGATTCATAGCTTCTTCTATGCCACCGATCATATCGTCAATTAGCAAGAGTTTGGACGCACGTACTTTTCCTGCGTTTTTACTACCTACAGAAGTACATTGTATAGATGGATACGGTTTATATTTCCCGACATTAAATTGCTCTAACTTTGCATTCGTTCCTGTAACTTGTAGGTCTGGAAATATCTCACCCCATGTATATTCTTGAGAGTTTGTGACAATATCGTATACTCCATCGTAGTACATTCGTGTAATATCGCCACTATGCGAATAAAACAAGCTAAAGTCGTTTGGATACCACCCTGCAACCAATGCGTGAAAAAACTTCTCTATTGTTGTTTTTCCTGTTCCTGGCGGCATACTGATGCATAATATGTCGTATTTATCATCTATTATACCTTGCAACGCTTCTACAAGACCTATGCGCATAAAGCACTTTCGCTTAGGCATATAAAACCGTTCTCTTGGCTCTCTGTTTTTCTCCAAATACTGTAAGGCACTATCTACAATATTCAGCCGTGCTTCGATAAGAAGGATCTCATAGTATGTATCTATGATTGCATATTTTTCTCTATTTGCAAAAGCATACTTTTCCAATTCCCACACGCTGCACCTTGATTGCGAAAACACATATTGTTCAATCAATTGCTTTACACGTGCAGAAATATATAGACCATACTTAGATTCTTTTTCAGTCTCGACAGCAACTTTAACGGCCTGCAAATAAGCCTTTATGATTCCCTCACTTATTCCATTTGTTTTTATAAACTGTTCATAACTGCTTACTGCTTTTTTTAATTCTTCGCTTGGCATAAAATACCTCACTTTCAAAAAAGCAAAGGTATTATACCTCTGCCTTAAAACTTTTACAGGTTAGCGGCCGGAACACTTTTCCCGGTCGGTTATCTTCTAAAACACTTTTCTTTTGGTCTCCACACATCTTCATTGTATTTCTCAAGCCATTTACAGCGTTTTGCAAGGCATTTATGCTTATATGCCAGTTCCCTGTTCAATGCCCCTTTATGAGCATCACAATGACAATATCCAATTGCATTGCCTATGTATTTACCGTTTATAGCTTTTTCTCTCACAAAAATTCTTTCTACAAATGTGTAAATTTCTCCATATCATGGTTGGCACGTACATAATCAACCAAATCTTCTGCCATTTTCTTGAAATTCTCATCTTCAAAAAGTGCAGGATGTGCGCACAAATCACATGATCCCTTTTCTCCGTTTTTCTTATATTTTTCATAATCAAAAGAGATTGCAAACATCAAAATTTTTGTTTTATTTTTCGTAAGTTTGTTGTAAATAAATTGTGAAATTTTACTTTTCATATGTCACCCACTTATAAAAAAATTGCACATACACATTGTATATGCACTGTTTACAGTTACTTAAAAGGGACTTGCGGAAACGATCCGCAATACCATACGTTGCAAAGGCAGTAGCAACTTCAAGCAATCCAATGTCCCTTACAATCAGATAATTGGAGGTTATCCGTTGACAACTACAAAGTATTTTGGGTCATACCTTGCAGATTGGTCTGCGTGGGATTCGAACCCACTACCGCACATGGGAAAATGACAACCAACAGGAATCAAAGTCAATGGGAGGGTATGCGGTTTCCCTGTTCAGACCACCAACAAACACTCAAGTTTGTCTTTTTATGGAGTGCAGACTATAACTGCTGGGAGGAAAAACAAGTGAAAAATCCCAGTTTGAATTTCACAAACACCACCCGGACCTTGTGACGGTCCTTAACAGCTTTCCGCTAGGTGGAGAAAGGACTATCCTACACAGTCAACATGAAACCCGTATAAGATATGCCAAAAAATGGCAATTACCCGGCACAGGATTCGAACCTGCAAAGCCAACCCGGGCAACAGATAATAGTAGTCTGCTATTATCTGAACGCTTGTGACACGTTTATTTTTCCTCGGAAGTCTCTTCATCTTCCGGGGGCTGACGTGCCGTAGTATCTGCTTCTTCTCCAAATAAAATCTCTCTTACACTACCGTTTGCTTCTTTTGCGATATTGTCTGCAACATCTTTCTGAAACACCGACGCCATAATACTTAGATTCTCTTCATGGATCAACAAAAGCAGCCTAACTACTTGATTTAACATCTGTATCATTATGCTTCTCCCTTTCGTGCCTAAATTGGCACCTTAACATTTCAGTTACGTTTTCTCTCTCTAATCCAATTCCATGCCCTTGACGGAACAATTTGCATTCAAGCATTTGTCCACATTTTGTGCATTCATCGTCAATATCTTTATGACCTATTTTCATTTTTCACCAAGTGCAAATCAATATATTTTTCAATATACCATTTTGCTTTTTCCAAATCTTGGACTCCGTTCTTTCTCTTGTGACGATACAGATACTTAAAGGCATTGCACACGCAAAAGTCCATTGTTGCGTCAATACCCATCGTTTCTACCATCACATCTATACACTCAAATTTTCCTGTCTCATAATGTGATGGATGATTCACCGGATCATCTACACGCATACTCGATTTATCCACAACAAACTGCTGAATGTTCGCTGCATCGTCATCAAGCAGAAAGCTTTGCACTTCTGCCATTACACATCACCTCTTTCACGATGATTAGCTCGATATGTGTCGAATCCACCCGGGTATCTTGCCTTTAACTTGTCAATGTTTGTCTGCATCACATCATCAAGATCAAATCCCATAGCGTAACATATCATGGCTACATACCACATGACGTCACCTAATTCTTTCTTCAAATGGTCTTTGTCTAGTTCGCTGTCATGGAAAATCCATTTCTTTACCATGTCCAACGTCTCTCCGGATTCCCCTGCAAGCCCCAGACAGCCATTTATCAGTCCACCGGCATCACAGGCTCCCTTCTTAGCGTTTACTACCATGCCTGCAAGCCTATCAGTTCCGCAGCCATCATTTGTCCTCATTGCCAACTCTTGGTACTCGTTTCCTGTCATCTCATATCTCCTCACTCAAGCCTATACAGCCTATATTTTGAATGCCTTACTTTGCTACCTCGTATCTTCACAACTTCCGGCACAGCCCACAAACCAAATACGATGTGAACAACCTTTACTCCATGTAGCTTTAGCAGCATTAAATCTTGCACTTTGATCCGTTTCATGTTATAATTTCCTTTCAGTAAACCCACTTTTGTTTTGGAGAATATTTTTGGGACTTAGTGGGGGGGTGTGGCTGCCGCCATCATAAGGGGTGGGTGGGGTCAGCAGTTTATAGCGCACTAGGTGCGCTTGAACGTATGTTCGAAAAACTCTCTGTGATAAACTCCGGTTTAGCCAAGAGACGAACCACTATATATTGTGTGAGCCGCCATCGTCACCACTATATATTGTTTTCTGCCCTATTCCGGGCTGATCTATCCCCCGTAGTTCTTCCACTGTTGGCAGATTTGATGCAGATATAACAGGTTTTGTTTCGTTGGTTCTGCTTGCTCCGGGTAGGTTCCAACCGTGATTTTTGTTCAGCTTCGCAAGAACTCCGACAGGGTTCCTAATTTGCTGCATCAAACCGAAGAGACTATCCTCGTTATCATCCCTTATAGTGTTTAATAAATCGCTGTGGCGGCCACTTAGAAATTCTCCATTTTGCCATCTATACAACTGATCCTTACCAATACCCACCATTGTAACAAAACCATGTATGCTACACTCTTTATTATGCATATCACATATACGCTTATATATATTATTATAGATCCACTCTACACTTGGTATGTCATAACCACCAGAAGTAGTTTTCTCTACATATGTATACTTACACGGCTCAAATAATTTTATTCTTAGCTCAGTCAATACATCTCTCCAGACGTTTGGTGTTAGATTAAATTCATCGAACCCCCATACATCGCAGTAGTTCTTTATGATGTCCCGTGCTACTGGGGGCATGTCTTCGACACATGTAATAGTCTGTTTTACTTCGTAAAATTCCTTGCTCATGTCTGCCCCCTTTCCGGCTGATCGTCAAATAAAAAACGCCCGCAAAAAAGAAACCTGTAGCCGGATCTATCCCCGGTAGATTCTTTCTTGCGAGCGTGTAACTTTTGTAATAAAATGACCGTCCTTGCTCATATACTGTCAAGCGTTGCCTCAAACGATCGCTTATATCCGCCTCGGTCCGCTGGAGCAATCTATCAACGCTTGATTTGATTGTGTCCAAAATGTATCATAGATTTTTTTGTTTGTCAAGGGGTATTTTGAAAAAAATATAAATTATTTAGGTACGTAATTATATATCTAATAACCCACTATACATGTATATAGTTTAATTTACATAGTGGGTTATCCCACTATTGTATGTAAATGTTTTATATTATATAATGGGTTTACCCACTATGTATATTATATAACCAGCCCCCCACATTAGGGGCTGGTATTAAATTATTATTTAGTGTATAGGCGGTCAGCCTATATGTATAGGCTAAATATAGTAGTGGCTAAATATAATATATAGGCAGTCAGCCTATATGTATATTAATATATTAAATATTATTATTTAAATTATATATATATTATATAAGGGGATTTTATACAAAAATGTATACATAATGTTTACAAATATCTGAAATGTATTAAAATTCAACGGCTGGAACTGATCGTTTTTTCGTGATCCGAAAAAATCAAAACATTATATAACTATTGTAATATTATATCTATATATGGTTGTTATTATCCAGATGTAAACTGTTTGCAAGCAGTATAGCTATTGTAATTATAAATACTATCAAATATTCATAATTACATCTACACAAGCATTATCTGACGAACGATTATACATTTATGAACATTTTATATATACATATGCAACTATAAGCACGGTAGACGTTAAACTCATCAGAAAACAGGCATTTTTATTTTTATTTTATATTTTGTTTATAAAAATTTTATAATTAAAAACCCCAGCCATTCATTGGCTGGGGGTGTGAAAATTTTTTTAATGAATCAAATGATAATAGATTCATTAAATTCATCATATTTTCTTGATTCTGCGCAGCGCAGATCATAATTGCCGCCAAAAGAAGGATATCCTTCAGCTTCGCATTGTTCCGCGATGTCATCGCATTCTTTGAGATACTGGGCTTCAAGATTGCAGATCTTTTTTATATCTTCCTTGCTATAAACTCCAGCCGCTGTCATGTTGTGGCGCATTTTTTCAATTTTATTCATCGGCTCATACCTACTTTGCCAGATCTTCGATATAATCAATCACATCAAGCAGCGTTCCAATCTCAATCGGATCAGCCGCTTCATTGTCAGAAACGTAGAACGTGCCGCGCAGATCTCGCCAAACGCAGAAGTCGCTGTTTGAGTAAACGTTAAATGCCTTTTCTGACATCTCCGATCCGTCAAATTCTGTTCTTCTAAATGTTTTTCCTAATTTTTTCACGATGTCCTCTCTTTCTGCCGGGGATCCGCCCCGGCCCGGTTTCTTTTTTACATATCCAAAATATTAAATTCTTGGCGCAGCAGATCCTCAAAATCAGGATCTCTATTGATGTACTCTCTCAACCATTCTTCGTCGTTATTATATGCTTCAAAATTCGTGTGCATATCTTCGCGAATTTCATCGTCCATATATTCGGCAAGATCGCATAATTTGATGGAAGAAAAAATATATTCAGATCCGATTTCGATAATATCGTATTGCTGCCATTTTGATACATCAATAACATCCACTGTATCCTTATTTTCTTTTGCAATATAATATTGTTCAATTTTGTATCCGTGAACTGGTCCGGATATTTTAGAAACATACGTTTCTAAATAACTTAATTCTTTTCTGGCATCTTCGAGGCTTTCGCACTCTCTCCACATTTCCGGCTCTTCGTCCAGATCGACAATCTTTTTTTCGATTAAGGAAGAAACGATTTCTTCCTTTTCTTGGAATGATGGGTTTAATTTTTCAACGTAATTTCTGTAAATCTTATACATGATCTTTCACCATACGTCCTTTGGACGCCCTTTCTTTTAATCTATAAATATAATAGCATGATTTCCCCCTTTTGTCAATGCTTTTTTTATTTTATTAATGTATTTATTTATTTTGTAAAATAAATGTTGACAAAATGTATATAATATGATATTATAATTACAGAAACAAAGAAAAGCGGCAGCCGCTCACCGACCAAAGCTAACGACTGCCGCACCTCACTAGAAGAAAGGTAGATCTATTATAGCATGGATCAAAGGTATTGTAAAATGAAAATGTGTAAATTGTATGTAGATGGAATGTTGATCGGATGCGAAGAGTTCGCCCCAGAAGAGATTGCAGAACTAAATAAGGATACAGGAATTGTTGTAGTTCCTGTAGAAATGTAGTGGGTGATCTCATGAGAGTATTAGGAAGAAAGAAAGACGGATCTATATTAATGGCAACAGATCAAGAGATCATACAAAATGCATTGGACCAAGAAAAGAGCGGCATTGATCCGCATTATGCGTTTATTGATTATAAGAGCAAAGAACCAGTTGCCCCGCTCGGGTGGATTGTATGGTCACTTTGGGACGGTGGTTGTGGCGTTGTTTATCGCAGAAATGACGGAAAGATGATAATAACAACAGGCGTCCAGGGTGATTTCGGATATTTTAGCTAAATAAATACCCCAGTAAATTTTACTGGGGTATTTTTATGCACAAAAAAAAGCCCCCAGCCGATCGGCTGGGGGGCGCCGCCATTTTCCCAACCTTGGTCTTAATTCGATAACAAGGTCACAATTCATTGCATCTGCTATCTTTCGCATGTCGTTTTCTCTTAAATTATCATTTTTTAGAGAAATGCATAACGCTTGACGTGATCGCCCGATCATTTCGGCAAGTTTCGCTTGGTTGATCTCCAGGTCAACCATTCTTTTTTTTACTAGTTTTCGGAACATTTTAACTGCCTCCTTTCCACTATCCATATAATAGCATACGTCCGTCAATTTGTCAAGTATTTTTTTATTTTGTTTGTTTTTTTGCTTATTTCTGTAAAAATAATGTTGACTTTTTATAATTTCTATGCTATAATTTACTTGTAAATAAGAAAAGGCGATCGCCAAAGCTACAAACTAACACGATCGCCACCAATCAATAAGAAAGGTAGGGTCATTATATCATGATCTAAAGGTAAAAAGCAATGAAAAAATTTGAAATCTCTTTAACTGATGAACAAATAGCCAGAAGCAAGGAAAGGCAAAAGGCAATTGATGAATTAGAATATAATCCGATGTGCTACGATTGTAAAAAATTCAAAAATTCATGTAAAGGATCAAAAAATAAGGTATATAGCGGATGTATTTACAAAGAAGCCGATCATAACAAGCCGTCTATATATGCACAAATTTTTAGCCAAATACAGTAGTTTTTAAATAATAAGCAAGGAGGATATATATTATGATAGAAAAAATATTTGAAGAGTTGCAGCATCTTGCAATATTAGAAGAAATCGCCAACCATGCAGAAGCAGACTATGACAGAGAGCCAGAAAATGAAGATTATGAAAGTACTTTTGACCGTGCATATGAAAATGAATATAAATCATTTATGAAAGCGTCAAAAATGCTTTCACAATATATAGGCGTTGACATCGCCACGGCTAGAGCGATGATAAACGGTAAAAGATCAGAAGTAATAGATATTTTGAAAAGGGGGCGTAAAAAATGAAAATAGGCGATAAAATAATTTACGGAAATGAGATAGAATGTATTTTGGAAGCGTACGAAATAGAAAAAACGGCAATATTATAATATCCGCCGCCTGTGATGGTGGCACAATAATAGCACCGTTTGAAATGTTCAAAGAAATTTGAACAAAATAATTAAATCAACAAAGCCCCCAGAAATGGGGGCTTATTTTTTTCTATTTATATTTTTCTTCTTGTATTTTTCAAATTTGAAACTTGATCTAATAACAGTAACCCCGTTTATTTCGTCTTTTTTTGTTTGGCGCACAGCTCTAACGCCGTATATATCCGCTGTTCTTTTCTTTCTCCCCGATCTGCTGCCCATTCTATCGCCCCCTTTTTATTCTTTTTTGGATCTCATTTGAAAAAGCCGGGAACTGATCCACGTTCCCGGATACTATTTTTTCACCAAACAAAACAACCCTTGCACCGTTCACGCGTTCGATCAGTTCCCTATATCCGGCAGAAAAACATCTTTTAGACAGATCATCACGAGCGCAACCAACGGAAGAAATCGCTATAGATGATTGCTGCGGCAATCCATCAAAGCACCACTCAAAGGACCTCGCATCACTCCAGCCAGCAACAGGAACGACATTTACGCCATTTATCAGCAGATACCAAGCAAGCGCACGTGATCTATACACCTGCCATATTTGCATTGCAAGCGGCATATCTTCGTAAAAAGAAAAGTCTGGAGCGCAGACATATTTGAAATTTTGCAACGCAGGAATGTATTTGTCCGGGTTGTTCCACACTCTCTCAAATTGAATATCGTCAATAAAGAAATGACAAATACACTCTTTCGGATTTCGTTCTTTTAATGCTAGATTAAATGGCGCGGATCTCAAGCCGTCTGCATGAACAATCACCGCGGGAAGTTGTGGAAAGCCGTATTTGCCTGTAAGTTTCGCACCGAGAAGAAAACGCTCTCTCATAACATCGTTTTTTGTGTTTACAGATATTTCCATATCCATCGGCGGCGCACCTCGCTTTCGTCAAAACGCACATGTGTGTGCGTATGCTACAATACATATATTGTGAAAAATAAACAATGATACATTATAATTTGTATCATTAAATATATCATAACATATCATAAAATAAATTTCAACATAATTTTAATTTGTGTATTGACACATAAAATAAAACATGATAATATAATCATGCACAAAACAGATAAGTAGAAAAGAGCCAACGGATTTTAGACCTTTCCGTTGGCTCTTTTTTCGTTAAAATATACTGTTCTGCTGTTCACATAATTCTAGCAATTTTCCTATTGTCATCTTCTCGATAAATTCATCATCGTGTAAAGGTTCAAACACTGTATCCACAAAATCATACTCTTTATAAATCTTGCAACCATGAAAATCCTTTACCAAAACGCACACTTCCAGTTCTTCGCCAAATTCGCTTATGTCTCCCTTGATTTCTTCGATCAAATCACTGCACTCATAAGATAATTTGATGAAACCCATGTCAATCTTTCCCATTAGAACAAATCCTCCTGCCTTTTTCTTTAGATTCTAACATATACGGTTTGCTCATACAAGAAATATATAATGCTCTTGCCGAATATTTGGTTATGCCCATTTGATACAGAAGATCATCTTTTGTCATATTTGGGTTTGTTCTCTGCACAAATCTTAAAATCTCATCTATCATACTCATGATACCATCCTAACCGCACCAAACATCATCTCTACAATGTCCAGCACTTCTTTTCCGTATGTTGCCACAAAATCGCATAACATCTCTTCCTGCTCAATCGGCAAATAAATTTCATAAGATATACATATTGCATGGCATACTTCATGAATAAACACTTTTTTCAAAAAATCACCATGCAGATTTTCATTTAGATATATCTCATGTGTATTTGCATCTGTTGTGCCAACACTATAACTTCCGTCAGTGCGTCTAATTGCCTCGCTATTGGGCTTTACAAACACAACACGCCAATTTGTACCGTTAATATAAAAAATCATGATATCGCCCCTTGTACGCAATCAGCCGGGGAAATAATCCCCAGCCGCTTAATTCAGAGAAAACAAATTACATTGCGTTCATCAATCCTGTCATATTGTTCTTAAAGAGTGCTTTTTCTTCGCTCGTAGCATCTTTAATTAAGTCTTTTACATCATTTGAAAATACTTTCAAATAATCATCAAGACTTTTCATCTTTGCTTCTTTGTCGTGCATAGTATTGTCTTTATGCATTTCTTTGCTTTCTGTATAGTTTCTCTTTGCACGATCATAATGACTTTCGCTCATAGAGTCCATACCATGAGATACCGGTTCGGCAAAGTGCATTCTTCCGCTTGCACGATCAAGGTCACGCATCCGCTCTGATCTAGGCATATCTGACCATCTGTCATAATCATCTTTAGTCATATGCCAATAAGGCGGCTCTTCATAACCTCTTCTGCCAACGTAAGTGCCTTTGCCCTTTGGAGCGTACTCACCTGTGGTTTTGTATCTGTAGTTGTCGTAATGTCTGCGACCGTCTCCGTATCTTTCAAACATTTCCATTGTTTCATACGGATCGAAGTCATTCATTGCATTTGTCAAAGTTCTGTAATACATAGCTTCTGACAAATCTTTCATCATATCGACAACTTCCCCCATCTCTTGGGTATCAATGCACTCAATTCCTTTGTCAAATTCACATTTTGCACATTCTGAAATCTTTTCAATCATGTCATGCATTCTCTTAACATCCATAGCTATACACCTCCTACGCTTCTCTTGTGACAACGATGTTTGCATTTGCCACATCTATAGCAACGCCGCTTGTATTTTCTACAGCGATATTTATGCAACATCCTTTCGGAACATCCACATAAATTCCTGCGGATACGTTGTTAAACTGTTCTACTGCGGCAGGTGTGCTAATCATCTGCGAAGATAATACAGGCTCACCGCTAATTGCGATTGCTAAAGAAATCGCCCCAGCTGTTCCACCAGTAGGCACCGCAATGTTTGCTGAAAAATCAACAAAGAATCTTGCTCTACACTGATTTGTCAGTCCACGCAGGGTGATTATTCCGCTCCCCTCTCTGTGCTGGATACAGCCAGAGCCTTTAACTGCTGTGTTTGTAAATACAACATTTCCATTTGATGCAACTTCCTGTGTTGCAACTGATACATATTCTGCCATAATATATAACCTCTCCTTCCATAAAAAAACCATCAGCCAATATTTGATTGTCAATGTACGAAAAAAGCAAGGGGAAAACCTTAAAGCCTGCCCCTTGCCATAAATTGTAATACTGCATAAGCAGACATAATCGAGTTAAACCCAATTAAGATACTCAATTATTCATTTTTGCGTAGCTTCTACTTTTAGCTGCTACTTTTAGCTGCTACTTTTAGCAGCCACACCCTGTGCTGCATCCACATCCATACGCATAAGCATTCGGATTAGGAACTACATAGGCCGGAACTGCCTGTGGGTTCACAGAATTGATAATCTGCTGTGTCTGTGCAGACATTGCCGTAGTAAGAAGTGCGGACTGGCGATCCTGCGAAGCTGCTATGCGCAAGTCATTATTTTCTGCCTGCAAGGAAGAAATCTTTTCTTGGCAAAGGTAATCAAGGATAGCTCTGGTTCCTGCATTCTGACTGTCAATAATGTCTCTCGTGTTTGTATTCATGGTGTTCTGCAAAGCACAGGTGTTCTGTGCCATATTGTAGTTTACGCCCTGAATAGCTTCACGTGTTTCACAGCAGCAGTTAGCAAGCTGAGACTGCAAAGCATTTGTGTTCTGCATATTTGCGATTGTGTCCGCATTGATAGCCTGTTGAATGCCATAGCCTGTCTGCATTATATTGGTGTTAATTCCGTTGAATCCAGTAAGCATATTGTTGTTTGCTGCATAGAACCCATCACAGATTCCATTTGTGATTCCGTCAAGCTTTCCAACGATAGCCTGCGTGTCAAATCCTCTCTGTAAATCTGCCTGAGTTAATGCCCCGGCTGCAAAAGGTGTAGCACCACCGTTTCCGCCATTACCCCAGCCGTTGCCAAAACCGCCCCAGCCAAAGATCATAGCAAATACGATAATTGCCCAGATCCCATCACCACCGAGAAAACCATCATCACGATTGTTACCTGTCACTGCTGCAATATCAGCAAGACTTGGTGAATTTCCATTGAACATTTTGTTTACCTCCGTAAATTTTATTTACATCGGGTAGACTGTCTTTTATGTGCGCACGACCCAAAATGTATCAATTAAATAATTTCATAACTTCTTCTTTTGCCTGTTCTACTGTAATCCCGCGCTCTTTGCACATATTTTCTGCCATAGATTTTAAGCCCTGCGTATTTCCGCTCTGAATCATTTGCATAGCATTCTGTGCCATAGGATTATTTTTTATCTGTGGATCATTCATAATTTTGTTCTTGATAATATTCATAGGATTCATTATGACTCACCATCCTTTTTTACCGCTCTTGTTTTTGAAGCGGAATTTTTACCGATGCTTTTTTCAATCTGTTCTATTTTCTCGAATAATTCATCGAACTTCTGCATAAATACCTCTGTAACATCATCAGATAGCCCAAATTTCGCTTTTTGTTCATCTGCCGATAAATTGCTAGGGCTTTCAGATTGAACAGGCTTAAAAACGACCGTAGAGATTTTCCCGTCAGATGCCCATTGCTTTGCGTATATCTCCGATAAATCATTCTTCGGGAATATAGCAACAGATCCATCCATTGGTACATCATTTGCGGCAATTGCATTTATATCAGATACAATTTTTCCGTTGATTCCAGATTGAACAGGTTGTGAAATGCTTTGAAACTGTTCCTGTTGCGGCATTCTTTGCATATTTGCCCAAGGATTGTATGGATATGCGTTATAGCCGGGATTGTATTGAAAATTATTCTGCGGTTGTTGATATTGATTGTTCATCCACATCTGCCTCTCTTTCCTCATCCAAAACTTCCTGTATCGCATGAATCATTGCACACTGGAATACCAGTGGAACACGCAAAACCTCTTCTTTGTTTCTTATTTTTTCTAAAATTTCTTCTGAAAACATTTTATGCACCTCCTATGTTATGAATAAATTTTTACATAAAAAAAAGACAGGCAACTGTCACATTCCTGTCAAAAAACTATCACAAATCCTAGAACTTTTGCCGTTTTATATAACAAAACCTAGGTAAATTATTTTAAGTCAAAAAAATATCGAACATTCGTTCGATTTTTGATTACTTTTGAATACTTTTTTGATTACCTCTCTTGAAAACTCTAAAAGATGAAGCCGTGCAGTCTCTCCTTTCTTCCAGTGTTTTCAAGGGTTTCAAGGTTCTCAAAGTATTTTTTTGTTAGTAGCGGAAAAGGGATTTGAACCCCGAATCGGGATTTCTTCTTCACTTTTCGGACTACAAAAAAGCAAGCATTTACAACGGTTTTACCGCTTTTTAACCATTAAAACTGTACTTTTTGTTTTGATTACCTTGGTTACCTTTGGGGCAAATTGCCGCTTCTAACATAGATGATACGTCTTTCACGGCTCGATTATTGTAATAATAAAATTCTTTTGTTGTTGTTATGCTCGTATGTCCCATCTGTTGCATTATGATAGATTCAGGTATTCCTGCATCAAGTAAATTTGTAGCGTAGGTTTTCCTTGCCTTGTGCAACGACCTTGGCTCTATGTGAAGTGTTTTACACATACGATACAAACGCCTTGAAAAATGGTTTGCCTTAACTCTTTTCCCATCTTTCACAAAAACATATTTTGAAAATGGATTGAGACGTTTTAACCTCATGAGAGTTTTCCTTGCTTCGTCTGTGATTATAACATCTCGTTCCCCTGCTTCTGTTTTGGTGGAATCAACCACCTCATATACTTCTTTCCCATCGTCACCAAAGTATTTTATTTCCATTTTTCTGATCCGCAGATAATCAGCCGTTACACAATCCCATGATAGTGCTGCAAGTTCCCCGGCTCTAAGACCTGTCTTAAATGCAAGAACAACTCCAAGAGATATTACGTCATTTGCTTTATATGCTAAGTCTTGTATCATATATTCTTCCGCTTTAGTAAATACTGACTTTTTAGGATCTTTTACCCTGCGTCTGAATATATTTCTCGACAAGTCTAAATCGCCCATAAAGCGTGTAATGCTGATTTCTGTATATTTTCTTTTTGCCGCATACTTAAACACACCATTCAAAATCAACCTAACCTTTGCCCATCCTTTTGATGTGAGATTTTCGTTGTGTATAGTCGATTTGACAAAATCTTCCAATATATCATCATTGATAAATCTTATCTCCATATTTGAGATTCTTGAATTTGCAAAAAATCTCAAATAGTCACTCTTATACCTTTGCGCAGTCTGCAATTTCACTTCTCCGTATTTTAGCTTCTGCTCGACCCACGCATCAAAAACCTCATGAAATGTAGGCTGATTCTCGTGTTCTTTGTAATAATCAACTATTCCATCTTCCAGAGATTCAAGTGTACTCCTTTTCAGCAGTTTTCTACCGCTTTCTGATGTCTTATCTGGAAGATATGTGTAATACTTACCACCACTTCCTTTCCATTTTCTAAACTTGTGTCCGTCAAGATATTTTTTTCGCTCATTCATGTTGATCTGTTCCTGCACGGCTTTCATGTCGATAATACCATTTTCAACCGCAAATTTCAACAGATCAGAATCACTCAATTGCATATCCCATCACCTACCCTTGCTATCTTACATTTTATATCACGTATTCTTCTGTCGATAGTAGAGTCGGAAACCGAAATTTCCAACCCTACTTGACTTCTCGATTTTCCTTTGGAAAGCATCCTAAATATTTTTTCCTCTTCTTCGGTAAAATTGGCGTTTTCTAGAAAATAATCAAGTTCCGGCTTAGTCAGTTTTGAAAACCTCATAAGCACATCTCCTAATTCTTAAAAATCAATTTGTCGTATCCTCTCCAATATTTATTCTCACTGGCATTTTTTACGCCTATATCATGATGCTTTTGCCAACACGACTGACAAAGTTTACTATTTTCCCTGTCCACAGGCTTTTTGCAGTCTAGGCACAGATGCGCAGCAGTCATTCTTTTGATATAATGCTCTTTTGGCTTAATATCCATTTTCATGTGATTCTGTGCATCTTTCTTCAAGCAAAGAGCGCATTTTGTGCGACCATATGCCGCTTTTTTCTTTCCGCATCTTGTGCAAATGCCATTTTCTTTTCTGATTCTGTAAATCTTTCTCTTTTGTTCTCTTATTTTTTGCCTATCTTCTTCTTTTATGGTTGTTTTTCTTGTTTTGCGCTTCTTCTCTCTGCATTCAATGCAGGATTTCTCATCGCCAAACAGTTTATTCTTACAGCATATTGGACATATACCTATTTTTGAGTAAAACTCTCTAGATTCTTTTAGGTAACTGTTTCTTTTTTTCAAACATTTTGAACAATACCATCCGTCCCTGTCCTGCTTTTCTCCGCATTTAGGACACAAACCAAGTCTTATTCTTTTGTCTGTCATTTTCTTTTGTCTTGACACCGAAGATGTTGACTCTTCTTTATTCATTTGCAAAATTCCTCTCTGTATCTTTCTGGCATTGGAACACTATTTACTGCGTCCAAGTCAATTTCATTGATTGTGTTGTTTCTGACAGCTTGATAAGATTTTTCGTTTTCATTGTCAATAAGCATTCTTTCTGACTTGGAATTTTTGCTCTCAATAGCGTTCCTAAATTCATTGGTTGATTTTTCTGATTGTATTTCCTTCTCAAGTTCTTGGTTGTAAATCCTATAGAATGTGCTTCTTGTTACATTCTCGTTGAAATTTTCAGAAGTTGCCCAAGACCTAAGTTCTCCCGGAGAGCCAACGGCATTTTGCACCGTTTTAGGCAATTTCGCAAATTCTTCCACAGAATGATATATACTATTCTTCATTGCTTTTGATACCAACGCCCACGCCTGCGCACAATTTAGCCGATCAGGGCGTTGAATACGATGTATGATGTCTACAATTTGACCGATTGATGGAGCAAATCCCTTATTTTCACTCATAATATAAGATTTTAACGCCATTTCAACCACATCATAATCATAGTCTTTCAGAAGTACGCCCCATGCGTTTACAGTATATCGTTTATTCGGATGATAGTTTGGATAAGCCGCTTCCATCATCATTACAATTTTTTCTGCATCATCTTTAGTCATTAGCTTTTACCTCGCTGTCATTTGTTTGTTTTAAGGGCAAGGATTTCTTCTCCATCAGTTCCCAGTCCCTTATAGCCTTTTTCCAGTCAATCATCTTTTTGTTCCCTATGAACCAATCTCTTGATTCATAGTATTTGTAAAACTTTTCTACATCCACATTATTTTTTCTGTGTTCGCAGTATTCTTTTAATTCTTCAATTGTCGGTTTTACAAATGATCTTGGTACAACTATCGTTACTGGAGTACCTATTCCGCGATCGAGATGATTCGTCTTTGCAACATATCCACCTTTTGTTCTTTCTATTTTTTGGCGAACCATATTTCCTTTATCGTCTTTAATGATTTTTCTTTTTGGTCTACGCAGACCAGTACCCGGTCTTTCCAAATCTTTAATAACTTTTTTCCATGACGCACCTGCTTCTGTTGCTAAGCAGTTGGCCTCTCTCTCATTAAAAGTATATTCCCCTTGCTTTGTAAGGCCCAAAAGAGAAATCTCAAACTTGTATACCGTAGGCGTATATCTGTCTGACTGTATCGTGTTATGCCGTTTCCAGTGCTTCACCGCTATTACATCAGAACTTGGAAACGGAAGTATAAACTCTCGATCGAACAAGCATTGCATATCATCTGCTGTTGCTTGGCAGTATCTAGCAACGCTTGTGGAATTGTCGATAAAACCATCATCGTCAGCGTTCATGCACAGGTGAAAATACAACCCCTGTGCAGACAATGGCATGTCCAAAAATGACGTAGATGTGATTACATCACGACTAAATGACCTTTTTCTAGCCATAATATCAGCCCCCTTATTTATAATCCGTATTTAGAATCTTATCTTCGCTATAAGATTCCAAAGAAATGTCCATAACCTCTTCTAATTTCTTCTGATAGAAGTCAACATTAAATTCTGTTGGTGCTTCATCCATTTTCATGGATTCTTTGGCTACGCACTTCATCAAAGTGTTGATTCTCTTCTCTCCAAATCCAAAATATTCATGAAGTGCTAGAAATATAATGCAACTTGATATTGACATTCCATTTGCCAACCCAAATTTATAATATTTCATAGCCATTTTGTCCAACGCCTTGCTGCCTACAGGATGAACCGTTGCTCTTGCAAGCCATTCATGTTCCAAACTGTTCAACTTCGTTTTTTTCTGTTCTCTCGCTTCTCTTCGCATAGCTGCTCTTTTATTGTGTGCCATTATTTTTTCCTCCTAAGTTTCTTTCTTTTTGCGCTTCTGACTGGATCAGTAATGTAACTAACCATCACATTATTCCGTACTTTTTCATTAAATATGCGATTCTTTTCTTGGTTATACTCTGTTCGCTCTTTAATGTATTTTTCACAAGTGCCATGACAACCTAGCTTTCTTCCAGTTTCAGCAGTGCAATATCTACAACATTCCATATTGTTTTCTCTCCGTTATCTGTTATCACTTGTATCATTAGTTCCAAATGCAATCTCATCCATATCCTCATAACCACCAACATCGTGAAATGGATATGCTTCTTCATATAGTTTTCTTTGTGCTTCTAATGCTCTTTTCGTAGCACAACCCTTTTTATTCTTCTCCATAGATTGTTCTACAAGCACATTTCTTTCTTCATCAGTCATTTTTAACATTACCTCTCTTCTCTCACAAATTCAACAATATAGTCATCGCCTGTAGCATGTTCTATCTGCACAATTTTAATATTACAGTCACCGTGTAATTTTTTAACCGGATCGTTTATATAGTCAGCACACCAAATTTCCATTTTGCTGTTTTTTTCAATCGCTACCATAAATATCACCCCTTTCAACTGCCTAATAAATATGCGCCAATACAAATAGCTAATATAAATACTTCAAGTCCTAAAGACCATTTAATTTTATCTTTAGTAGTAAGATCAACTCCGAATGACCACCAACCTCCAAAGTTTATAGCAGTAAATACTATAAACGTACCCACAAGTTCTCTCAAATTAGTCAATCCTTTCTTATCTTAAACAAAAACGTTGCACTTTCTTCTTTAGAAGAATTTCTTAAAACTATAGGCGCAATGGTTTTGATCATGGCTAAATATGCTATATTACATGCAATTTGATCTTCAACCGGCCATTTTGTTGTATCAGATTCTTCTAATAATCTCATAATTTCCGCTACTTCATTTTGAGTCATAATCTCCCACCTTTCCATCAGTAACAATCTTATTCATCTTATCAACAAATTCTGGATGCGCTTTATCGTATTCAACAGTGTCATACTCCTTAAATCCAATAATCAGATCAGAATATGGTAAACTCTCAATCCATTTACAGAACTCACGCCATTCATCCAGCTTATGATTCTTACGTGATTTATAAATATTTGCCAGCACCTCGTAATTCATCATAACATTACGAGTCTGGTTATATGAGCTTGGGAGCATCTGAATCATCTGCCACCAGATTTTCTTGCTCTTGGGTTTAAATATTTGTCTTCTGCAATCTGAATATTCGATTATGCCGCCATCAATGTAAATATCCCTATAATGATTTAAACGAACTATGGTTTCATTCAAAAGATCATAATTATTCAAATCCAAATGCTCGCAAGAGAAATCATCTAGCGTAAACTCTTTTTCACCAATCTTATGCATCGTACTACAAGAATTGAAAACCGTGCCAACCTTGTAAGTATCAAACTCTTTCCACCAATATAATGGTGCTGTAATTCTCACATATACTGGCATCATTCTCATATACTTTCTATGATCCGTACCTGCTTTGGATAATCGTTGCATGAGAGAATGGTCGTTGTTTCCAAATTTAAAATACTCATTTCCAGCCCCCATATATTCATGCCCAGCCCAGCTATCACTCTTCTCCCAGCTATTCATTGGATTCCGCATACCTTCAATAATAAACTCCATCTGATCTGGACTTGCCAAAACTACATGCTCTAATTTAATCATTCGAAAACACCTCCTAGTTTTATTTTTGATTTGCATTGTGGACAGATTATATATTCATAATCTCCAAAAACTCCAAAATCGCAATGTGTGTTATGCTCAATATCTTCTTTCTCATAAGAAAATAAGCAACCACAACTCTCGCATCGCTTCTTTTCAATGGTACCGCGTTCTATAATTCTAATCATTATTTAGTACCTCCTTTATTCTTTCGTGCTCTCTCTCAACCCCGTCCTGAAATCCACGATTGTATGCGTGTCTGCACCATTCTGACTGTTGCGTGGCTGTCTCCCATCGCCTATCAATACTAGGACCAAACTCTTTAGACATTCTAATCAATTGAATAGCCTTAAAAAGTTCTTCTTTCTCAATAACAACTTGATACGTTGAATGTGCAAAGTCACTAAGAAACCGAAATATAAATTCGCTTTCTGTTTCTTGCACTTGACTAGCTATTTTTAAGATGGAAGTATTTATTTCATCTCCAAATTGGTTCATTCTATCACCTCCTCATGCATGCTCACGTTTACACGCAACCGATTTACATTACTACAGTTTATAGTTAAAACTTCACTGTCTAATAGTTGATCCGACATATAATGTGTTACATTTTCTAAAGCTGTTAATGGTAATATTATATGTGTTACTCCTAATTCGTTACACACTTCAACATCACATCCAGCAGATATATGCTTAATCAGTTCTTCTAAAGTCAACATTTCATCATCTCCTTTGCCGTTCCATTGATTCAAAAATACTTTTTATACTTACCGTCAATTCATTATCAGTGCATTCCGGGTACTGTCTTTGCAAATTGTATTCTGTCGTACCGTTTAATGCAGAATTTTGAAAGTTTCTAAACATATCCATCCTGCGAAGATATTGTCTTTCAGACTTAAACATTTTATTGCAAGTGCAGTCTGGCAACGGACATACAAAGCAGTTTGGGAAAACGCATTTTTTCGAATCTGCATCCTTACGTTTAATCACTTTTGATTTTCTACCATGGGTTTTATCTGGCATAAGTCATCACTCCTTTAGTATGATTTTATCAGCGGCAACTGCATAGCCATATTCCATGTTTGCTCCTGCAGATTCTTCCCATCCTTTCATAAGATAGATGTAATCGCATTTAGACAACAAGAGCATACACAACTCCATGTATTCATTGTGTGTAAACGCATCCTTTGGAATCATAGAGCATATCTTTGCTGGGTTTATAACATCTACGTCTATAAGATCATTTATGCGTTTTTCTGCTTCTTGAAATCTTTCGATATAATCATCAGTACCAGTAATTTTTCCGCTGATATATACTCTCATTTTATTGTTCATTTTTTCCCTCTTCCTTTTCAAACGGTTTCCATTCGCTCGGTAGCTCGGCAAATCTCCACATATTAGGTGTTACATCTACACCACATAAGTGAAGACTCGCCTTGGTATAAGATAATTTACAATTACTACATGAACCACTACTTACACATATTCCCTTTATCATTTTTAAAGCATTATAGATTTCCTCGTCACTATAAGTTTTCTTATTACTTTCCATTTTTCTCTCCTTTCGAAATCTACAGGTTTAGATAGCACATAATTCCACAATCTGGGAAAATCTCCGTATTCATGTTTCCTCTGTTTGGGCCTAATTCATCTAAAAACACAGGCTTTCCGTAATTATCCTTAAGCATCGAGTATCCAACATCTCTTTCTAACTTTGCCCGATTCTCAAACACTTCCGGAAAGTCTTTTCTGATGTTGTTCCAGTAACCCATTCCACCCTTGACACATCCTATGCAGTTATTGTTTGGATAACCAAGTTCGTACATTTTCGGTCTTGCAAAATCAAATGTTCTATCAAACAGTCCATGTACTTCCTCTTTGGACAATCCTTTGTCAATAAGCGGAAACTCATGGTTAGCTTGTTGGTTTGCTTCAACCGTTCTCTCTGCCCGGCTCTTCTCTTTTAGATCGAAGCCCCATACATATGTAAGTTCATAATCTTTGTGCTGCTCTTCCCACTCTTTGCGCACTCTCTTTTTCAGCCAGTTTGTGCATGGAGCGAATCCATTAGCAGGATTTCTAAACCCACTGAACACTCTGACGCACTCTTCTACACTTCTGTACTCTTTTGATCGTAGTATCTCAATCTCTTTCCCGATTGCTTTCTCGCAATCTTTGATAAATCGGATACTGTCTGTATGTTGGTCTTGTATATCAATGTAGATCCATTTATCCACATCTCCTGCAAGATAACCTGCCATAAAACTTGATATTCCAGCACTTACCCAACATACTTTTAATTTTTTTGTCATAACACCACGCTACAAATCACTTTGTAATCGTGGATAAATTTTTAGATTGCTTTTATGCGATACGTATTTTTTCCGTTACGCACCTTATAGCCACAATGATTATTTTTCTATACAGCCATTCTTATTTTCTCCGCTGCATAACCATGGTTTACCATGGATTCGTTATTCCTTTCCTTCCTTCTGCAACCATTCCAAAATACAATCCTTACAAGTTTTATATGGTTTTTGACAATCTTTCTTCATCATGATTGTGCATTTAATTACATACCAACTAGCCAATTCTTCATCCGACATTTGCCGTATTCTATCAGCATTAGTCACGCTTTCCACCTACCTTACTCATTTTAATGCTTTCCATATTGTTATCTCTGGTTCATTGATGCGCCACATATTGGGTGACGCACTTGTCACTCCACACCTCGCAGGTTCATTGCGTAATGGGCAATTTTCACAACGTTTATGTGTTCTACAACAATCTTGTAAAGTTTTTAATGCACCTACAATTTCTTCTCTACTCATTCTTTCCACCTGCCTTTACTATGTCTATTGCTCTGCTTAGTCCAGCATTATATCCCTGATGTACATCTGATAATACAGTCTCACAATCTATGAATTTATCTTTTCTTAATTGTTCCACAACCTTATCAACATCATAGACTGTAGGTTGTTCATTGATTAAACACATGGCGTTTTTAATATGTATTGTTCCCGAAAACGAATGGGCATCTAGTTCTCTTAATACTCCCAACACCTTATCTGCATCAATCGGTCTCATTTTCATCACTCCAATCTAATTTCTGCCCGCAATTCGGGCAGTGGTCATAATTATCATAATCAACCTCATAACGATTTTCACAGCAGGGACAGATCCATGTGTCATATACAAGATGTCCATCTGCGTATCCATCGCCTTCATATGTCGGTTTCTTAGGTATCTGCTTTTCCAGTGCCAGTATTGCTATTTTGGTACTCTCAATTCGTTCACCGTTGTTGCCTTGTTTATAACACAAATCGCAATCATCACACTTATTGCTATTACATTTTTCATAAATTCCTTTTACTTGCATTTGTTGGCAAACATAATACGCCTTTAACATTTCTGCCGCTTCAATCTCTGTCATCTTTTTTCTCCTCTCAACACTGCCAAACATACCACAACTGCGATTATGTTTAGAGCTATATTTCCATAGTTGCCACGACTGTAATTGATTGCTGCGCACAATGTATTCAGCACACTTAAAAAAATAAATAATTGTCTTTCCATCATTGTTATCCCTCACTTTCTTCTACGTAATTGTCCCAAGCTTCATCAAGCACCTCGGCTCCATCATCGTCATCCGTAACAAAAATTGTGTACTCGCCAACCTTAGTCTTAACATACCCTGCATTGCTATCTTTAAGCGTTTTAATTAATGTATCAATTAAGTCACTCATCTTTATTCCTCACTTTCTAACAACTCTGCGTTGTCAAAAATATTTCCAACAACCTCTGCATTAATCATGTTTATCCAATATCCTAAGTCTTTGCGATAATTTCTCCTCTCCGACCAATCCACATAAAATCCTATGTGTTCTGCTTTTTGGCTATCAAAGCAATTTTGATATGCTCCATATCTGATTTGTGCATATAGATACCTAAAATGATATTTGATAATATCATTCTCCCAAATCAGATTTCCATTCTTGTCTTTTAAGCCTGCACATTGGCAGATGGTTGATGGGTCTACTTCAATCATATTAGGTACATCATTTGTCATTCCCCATAGAATGTATCTTTTATCCCAAATACCATATAAATAACCTTGTACCCACTCTCCATTATCAACTCTCTTTGCCTTACATAAATATCTGTATTCCATACTCTCTCCTATCTAATACCTTGATATTTCTATCTCACTATTCAATATTGAATTAAGTTCCTTGCTAAGCAAATCAAGCTCACGCTTCACTAATGATTGAGCTTCATTTATAGCAGCTATCACAGATGTACTGTTTAATTTTCTATCATAGATATTTAATGCCTTACAATTCATATATAGCGTTTCCCCGCAACCGCATAGTGTGTGGACACATATATCTAATCTTTTGTTGTCACCTCTGTAGATAGTTCCTGTTTCTACAGGATCTCCGTATTTTGCATTACTTATATATTTCATATTCTCTCCTATTCTGCTTTTTGTCCTATCCATTCTTTCCACATTACTGTAATCTTGTGAGTTGCTTTTTCAACGCATCAATTGCCAAATCAATAGCCTCATAAGCGTCTGCTGAAAAGCTGTTATTTTCAACATCATCCCACATAACAAAGCGTTTTAATTCTTCTAGGCTATGTATTACTTTTTCAGTAGACACATTTCTTTGAAACTCAATAAAGTTTTTAATTATTCTTGCACTGTTATTCATCTTCTTTACCTCTCCTATTCTGCTTCTGATTGAAGCCACTCCATACAACTAGCCTCTCCCTCGTATTCTTCGCCGAATGTGTTCTTAAAAGTTGTAAGAAACTCCGCTAACTCTTCATCCGACATATTCCTTATCCTGTCGGCATTGGTGCGGTTAGTTTCATAATTCTGTATGCTTGCCACTTCTGTAAAAGCTGTGAGCATATCAGAAAAGTATTTCAGCATACTATCTCTGTCGATGTTATGCTTGTCTGCCATAGCACATACACTTGCTAATGTGTCAGTTACTATGTTCTGTAAATCTTCCATTTCTTTGTCTGTGAGATTGCTCTGCTTATCACTCATTTTCTCCACCTCTCAATTCTTAATAATTTCTTCTATCTTCTGTCTGATACATTCATCAAAAACAGAAACAATTTTTAACGCATTTGCTGGATAAGAATATTGAATATATTCCCATACATTGTCGTAATCACTGCTCTCTTCTTCAAATAATCTTATAAATTCATCCTCTGTATGTGGATAACCACACCATTCTATTTCCTCAAATATTCGATCGAGTTCTTTCTTTTCGTTATCATCGTCTGCATATTCATAAAATAGTTTTTTGGTTTCTTCATAGTCAAAAACATCAGGACTTCCATATATTTTATCTAGGATATACTCCTCATCACACCTCGCCATAAGTTCAAGGAAGCTCTCACTTCTCGGTGTTTCTACCCATTTATATCCGTAATTGCCACAATCAGAAGTGATGGTAAGTTCGTACCGATCAAGATTAAATGTAAATCTCGCCCACAAACATGAACCATAGTCCTTATCTTCTTTTTCTTGCCTGTATTCCAGACAAAGCATGTTAGGCTTCACTATATTTACGGTCATTCATTCTCACCTCTCAATTCTTCCAGTTTTTCTTCGGCTTCGCCTTTTGCTAGAAATAATGTTCTACCAAGTTCTTCTGCTCTTAATTTACCGCAGCATCTTTGATCGTCAGATTCAAATTCAATGGATAATATTGTTTTAGTAGGCGTGTAAGAATGCATATGTATTCCTTTTACTATAAGTTCCTGCACACCATCATCGAAACAACGATAAATACTATATATCTTATCTCCCACCTTGCAAGGCAATTTGATAAGTCTGTCTTGCTCTTCTAACTGCCAATACTCTTTTAACTGTTCCAAACCATTGATTGCTTCGTCTAAAGCGTAATCTTCTGGAGATGAATACGCCATCTCGCCAGTACCATAACAAGACCCGGCACAGTATAATTCCGCTTCACTCATTGCCGGACATTGCATTTCCTTCAACCAGTGTATTATTTCGTCAATGTTCATCTTCATCATCTCCTTATTATAAATCTTTGAATTATGCTTCTATTCTTTTTTCTGCCAGTTATAAATTCTTCAAGCTTTGCTTCCTCCGATGCTTCATGGTTCTTTCGCTTTATGTGTTCCAACTCTTCATACCTTCCATACGCACTTCCTGCATAGACTCCAGCAGTATAAAAATCTTCATAACACCTAACTATTACATTTGAAAATTCTTCGCCTAACAATTCCGTCACTGGGCATTCTGAACATTTTAATTCTGTATGGTGACAGGATGCAAATGTATGCTCACACTTTTTTATATGCTGATTCTGCTTATCCACATAGAAAGAAAAAGATCGGCATCGCTTCAGCATACTCCAATACCATTTTAGCTCTTCAAGCCACTCTACAATCTGTTCGTGTTCCTTGTTGTGTTTTTTGGCAAGATCAGGATTATTTGAAAATATGACATTGCCTTTTGTTGCCGTAGCTTTATGTCGTTTTATCGCTTCGTCAATATTCATTTTCCTACTCCTTTCTCGGCTTTTCATACCGTTCAAATTCAATCACCCATACGTAAGGGTTTGCATCCCAACCGTAACGATCGAGGTCAGTTTTCTTTATGGTGCTGTTCCATAACACTTTTCCAAACAATTCCCCTGCACCCATATCACAATATTTAATTTTGCTTGTACACGGTCCATCTATATCACAATAGTTTTCACCTGTCAGATGTAAGCATGGTGGCGTAAATAAAAAGCCTTCTTCTTCTGTCTGATCTTCCGTTATCTCCTGCAACCGCTCCACTCTTACATCAGTTACTTTTAACCAGATTCGAGCGGCTTCTTTTGGCATATGGATGGACGGGTGCCACGGTTCATTTGCATCTTCCGAATTTGCAATGCTCGCCTTATATCCATAAAATTCTGCTAAGTGGCAAAATTCACCATTACCTACTCGTTTGGTGTATTTATGCCATGTTTCACGGACATAAAGAATATCCCCCGGTTGATATAGTGCTTTTCTGATACACGGCTCATTTTTGCCGTTATACAGCATCAGTCCATCCTTAATATATCCAGTCCACTGTGGATTTTTCCCAGGAAGAAATTTTACTAATCGTCGTGTACAAGTCTTTCTTCCAGCCAAAAGTGCTTGTACCATTTCCGTTTTAAATAATATTGGTAATGTTCTCATTTTCCTACTTCTCTCCATACAGGGTAATAATACCCATTCTGCGTTACGACCCACCATCCTGTACTCCACGTATTGGTTAGTGGATCATATACTTTTATTCCTTTAATCATTCCCAAAACTCCTATCAGTCATAATTTCTGCAAATCTTTTAGCAAGAATCTCTTTAATGTTTTTGTCTGCAAAAGATTCAATGACTTTTTCCGTTCTGTCTTTCACAAACTGCTCAAAAGAAACACCCTGTATCTTTCTGTCACTACTCCAGCTTGAAGCTGATACAAGTCTTTCAATTCTTCTGTCAACGATTTTTGTAATTTCTTCATCAAGATTTTTATAGATAACATTTTCTGCATATTTATCCATAGCAACCTTGACTTTTTCCTCTAACTCTTCACTAGTAAGCGATACGTTCAAAATAAGTTTAGGATCTGATTTCTTCATTCTACGTTCTCCTCACTTTCCGCAAGTTTTGCATATTTCCATTCAATCAATGAAGAATATTGGTCAACTGACCAAGATGTCATCCCATTTTCAAACGCAAATACCCTTCCATCTCTATACTTTGCAAAATATGCTTTATGCCAATAATCGGTAAGATGATCGCATACAAGTATTGGGGTATCTACAGGCACTTTCAACCAATCAACTTTAGGTTCAACATATTCTTCGTTATACCATTTTTTCCTTAGTTTAGCACAAGGTGCTGGATCATCATAAAATTTGCACCACGCACAACCACCCCTCGAACTGCAAGCAGCCAATTCACCAGTTTCATTATCAACTCCTATACACGCATTAGATATTACAAGATCTAATATCTCTTCTTTATACTTTTCTTTATTAGTCATTTTTCTTCCTCCTTTTATTTTCTTTTAACCTCGCATATTTCCATTTAGTTACCCTGCAAGTTGTCCAAGATGTAGCACCAGCATCCCAGGCAAACACGTTATCGTATATAAATTTTGCAAAATGTCTATTGTGCCAATTTAATCCATCATTTGATACCAATATTTTTGTGTCGACTGGTACTTTCGACCAATCAACCTTTGTCTCTTCTTTAATTTTTAACGTGTAAATAGTTTCGCAAATCATTGCAACCATATCGCATTCGTCCATAACTATGTCACGTTGGTGTCTTAATTCTTCAAGAGCTTTAACAAGTTTCTTGTTTGTTAAAATCTTCATTAAAATCACTCTCCTTTAATTTTTTGATAAATTTTTCAAATAAAATCATCTATGCTCATTTGATGATATCCTTTAGTATTTCTGTTCATTTTTTGACAAAAATCTCTATATTGCCTTGTGTATTCATAACTGTCCTTAAATACATTGCATACGGCTTTATAAAGATTTTGTTCATGTTCTTTAAGAATCTCAAGTTCAAATTCAAGATTCCTTCCATAAGGACATCCGCAACAGCCTGTTCTTTTCAATCCGTATTCCGTGTAGCATTTACTATGTTCAATGCCATAATATTTTTCATATAAACACTTATCATAATTCGTATACCAGAATAAAGGCCTGTATTCGTCCGAATCTCCGGACTTCTCACTAAAGCAATTCTTATAAGCAGTTGCCCTAGCTCCGCCCTCGGCTTTTCGAACTCCAACAATCCTTAAATCACATTTAATTTTGCGAGACACATCTTTCTTCGACTTCTTACAACACATGTTCGATATCAAAAAAGTAGGTGGATTTTCGATCAAAAATTCCTTAAGCCATTTATTCCAACTAATATTATTTCTTATGCCTTTGTTCATATTGCACCACCATTGCAAAGCTGACTTGCATTGTGGATATTCTGCATACAACTCTTGAAATGGCTTGTGTTCCCACTTGAAATCATGTATTTGCAGCCTATGGATAAACTCACTTTCCGTCTTATTGCAGAATGGTTGCCCATATGTTTTGCAACTATTTGGTATCGTCATTCCATGCTGCCATGCTTCGAAATTTTCGATATTTATTCCATATTTGTTCTCTAAGTATTTAATGTGATCTTTCGTTGCCGTATATTCCAATCCAGTATTAAAGTATACATACTTAATCTTATGGTGTATATCTGCTCTCACACATATATCAACCATTATGTCACTGTCCGAACCACCAGAAACAGAGCAAACAATTTTTTTATATTTATCATTGTTTATAATGTTCCATGCACGAATCAGATTATTTACGATTGTTTGGTTCTTTGGAACATCGTCAAGTAACTCATCAAGAGAATGTGCAGGGTATTGGTCCTGTTGTGAATACTTTTTCGGTGGCAGGCACGCAGAATCAATAAATTGCAAAATGAAATTATCTCTTCTATATGCCATATCCGTACTATTGTCCATTTGCACAACCTATTCCTTTCATTTTATAAGTTGAAATCCAACGACCAGATTTCTTTATTTTTCTTGCCGTTAAACAGCAAAACGCAGAATATCTGAAACGTGATGTTGGATAATCAATATTCAGCCTATCCTTTAGGTATTTAACTAATTCCGGATAGTACAGCCACGCTTTTATAAACTGCTTAATCATAAATATCACTCTGAATCACCTACTTTCTTACAATCATATCTGCCTTGATAAGATCATAAACAATATCAAGACACGTTCTGTGATCTCTATACCTGCAATTTGCATTTTTGTGTATTCTCGGATCATCAGATTCCCACATTTGAACATCAAAAAACGTATCGCTCACAAATATAAGTTTTTTACCTCTTGCTACGCAAAGATAATAACATCCGCATTTACCGTAATAACCTTTGCACTTCTTGAAACCAAATTTTTCAAATTCTTTGGCTTTGACTTTTGGAACTAGCATCTCTAACACTCTCCTTATCATTGACAATGTTAATTTTCCGACCACAAGCATTGCAGTAAACATCATATCCTGCTGAATAATTAAGTCTTATCCTCCAACATCCTGTGTTATAAATGGGCATTCCTTGCGGAATGTCAACAATTCTCCATTCGCACGTCTTTTTACGTCCATTAATCGCCACCTGCTTTCAGTAAATCCATAAACTTATCGTATTGCTTTTGTGAAACCTTGTTATTCTTCTTATCATCTCTGATTTCGATTTTAAGGTGCTTTTCGGCAATACTGGATAATTCCCTTGCCAAGTTCTTTTTTCCTTGCTCAACACCGTCTCTATAGCCCTTTGGTGGCTTTCTTTCTCCAATCTGTCCACTAGACCGGTCAGAGCCTTGACCGCCAACGCTGACATTTCGCAGTTGGTAACCGTCATCTGCATATTTCTTAATGTAGTATTTTTCCATCTCATCTAGCCGATTTTGTGAAAAATTCTCAAAATTCACGACCCAACCATACGGATTTTCCTGCGACCATAGTTTATGCTTTTTAAGAGACAAATCTATGTGTTGCTTATAGCCCGACAAATGCGATGCAAGTCGTTGTAACAAATTCTTTGCCTGTCCAACATACGCATACTTGAATCCGTTTTCATCAATCCTTGTCAAGAAGTAAATTCCACTTCTTTCGTTAAGCCGGGGATTCAGTTTCAACAGGCGTTCTTTGTTCTTCTTTTCTATTGCCATTGCCTGTGCAAAACTTCTTTTATTCATTCCTCTTCATCATCCTCCCAGTAGAATCCGCATCCGCAGTTCATGCAAAAATTAGGTTTAATGCTCTCAAGATGTTCAAATTCCTTTCCGCATCTTGGGCATTTGTAAGTTACAATATCTTCCGTATTCTCTGCTTTCAATTCTTCATCTTTCATTTCAATGCCTCGCTTTCAACTCGTCTGCTATTTTGTTTACCGTACCCTCTAGTTCATCAACAAGTTTTTGATATGGTTTGCACGTGTTGTACGCCCTGCTATCAAATATCTCATCAGAATTAAACCACTCAAACAATTTGTCTCGGAACAGTTCAACAATCGTTTCTGCTTCACTCAAAATATCTCCTTTCTAAAAAGGACAATTGTTATTTCTTAATCTCCATTTTTTACCTGCCTCTGCAACATCTACATTTGCCGTTTTAACACAATTCTCCATTCTAGCAATGAAGTTGTCACCATCTCCATTACTCTTGCTCAAATGGCACATTATGACGTTTCTAAGGCATTTAGAATCCGTCACACTTACAAATCTGCAAGCTGTTTCTATTGACATATGGCCTCTATATATATGACTTCGTTTGGTGTCGTTTTCATCAACAATTTCTTTGTCATAATTTACGCCTAGTAAAATATGATTTATTCCCTTGAATCTCCACTTTACATACTGCGTATCCGTTATATAAAGCATTTTACCCATCTCTTCATGCTCTATCATATATCCGTAGCATGGGCATTCTGTTCCGTCTGCATCTGTATGGCAAAAACTGCCATTGTTATTATCCAGTGAAAAAGATGATACAGAAAAACCTCCCCAATAATTTTTTTTAAGTGTTTTTGGATTTTCTATATCGTAGGGCATATAAACATATGCCCCAATCCTTTCCAATTCATCAACGCATCTTGCATGATCCTTATGATGATGTGTTATCAAGCAGCCTCTTAAGGTTTTAATGTCAAAATCAATAGCCTGCTTTAATCTGGATATTGAAATTCCTGCATCCAATACAAGCCTTTCACCAGTGTCAGCTTGTAAAATGTAACAATTACCACTGCTTCCTGTTGCTATGCATTCTAGAATCACGCCTGTCGCTCCTTTCCCTGTTTGAATACTCCGAATTTTTAGGGAATACATAATAGGCGTAATTATCAAAATAACACTTTCTCAATGAATTAAGCACTTTGGAAGCATCCTCTGCTGTATTATAGTTACCCATAACATGACTTTCGCTTGTTTCCGTCATGTATTGTGATGCTATAATCTGAAACTTTCCGCTTATATTTGACTCTCTAATTGATAAAAAGCACTTGTCATATGGAGCGTCATAATCGCATTCACTAGATATGATTCTCATTTTTATCTTCTCCTCTCATATCGCTCTTTGCATTTTCTTTATACGTATTCTTTCCAGCTTTATATGCGTGCTTAACCAGACTATTCCCTACTTCTCCGTGATGTTCCACAAGCGTTTTAAACAAGCTCTCTGTCACAGCTGCATATTCAGCCATCAACTCAATTGTAGTTCCAGAAAATTCTACATTTCCACCATTTGCTTTAATCATAGATAAATCTCCTCTCTGTTATTCAATGTCTGTTGCTTCTCCGTCAATTACATCTTCATCAAAATCAACAGAGTTTTCATTTTCTTCAATTTCATTTTCTGCAATTTTTTCTATGTCTGTTTCAATTGCAACATCTTCAACAAAAATCTTTCTTTGATCCGGGTTCTCAAAATTCAAATCAATGGTTTTGCACAGTCTATGTAAAACTGTCTTTTTATACATCTCCCCGGTATAATCCGTCCACGCAGAACCGTTTTTCATTTTGCTGTGCTGTCTGGTGTTTTCTAATTCTTTCTTGCTCATTTCGTCATATTTCATTGTGCCATCTTCAAATATGACAACCGCAAATGCACCTTTTATCTCTCCGTCATTAAATGGCAACGGCTTATAATTTACCGTTTGATTTCCGTCAACAACCGCAACTTCATATTCGTCCCCATCTCTTACTAATTTTGCATAAATATCTTTGATCGGTCTTGTCGAATATTGCTTTGCTAGTTTGATTGCTCCACGATAATCTGTTTGGTATTGCAATTGGTCTTTGTATGGGATCAAATATGCCTCTTTGTTCATAAAGTCCAGTCCCAATGTTGCACCTTTCATCAGGCCCATCATAATTTCAGACTGCTTGTATTTCATAAGGTCTGGATTGTCATGCAGTAATGCTAATGTATTTTGCACAAATCTTTCTCTGTTGAAATTCTTTGGCAATGCCATTTTGTTTTCTTCCAACTTTTCCGCAAGAGCAACATCAAATGTTCTTACAGATTCTTTTTTCTCCGCAACTACTGTTTCATTAGTCATTTTCTTTAACCTCCTTAAATTCTCCATCAATTAGCTTGTAAAATGTATCTTCTTTAATTTTTTCTCCGTCTACATACTCTGTTTTCACGCATTTTGGTTTCCAAATGTTTTTATCAGCATTATTTACTCTTCCCCATTCGGCAAGAGTAATCCAACTTCCAATTTTTGCTTTTGCCATCGAGCCAAAACCTGCCGCCATAACCACTGAATCACGACCCTCTGATGTAATCTGTGCGGAATCTCCACTGCTACCGATCTGTGCGTAATCTCCACTGCTACCGATCTTTGCGTAATATCCACTGCTACCGATCTGTGCGGAATCTCCACTGCTACCGATCTGTGCGTAATATCCACTGCTACCGATCTTTGCGGAATCTCCACTGCTACCGATCTGTGCGGAATCTCCACTGCTACCGATCTTTGCGTAATCTCCACTGCTACCGATCTTTGCGTAATCTCCACTGCTACCGATCTGTGCGGAATCTCCACTGCTACCGATCTTTGCGTGATATCCACTGCTACCGATCTTTGCGTAATCTCCACTGCTACCGATCTGTGCGTAATATCCACTGCTACCGATCTTTGCGTGATATCCACTGCTACCGATCTGTGCGGAATCTCCACTGCTACCGATCTGTGCGGAATCTCCACTGCTACCGATCTTTGCGTGATATCCACTGCTACCGATCTTTGCGGAATCTCCACTGCTAATATCAGAATCGCTATCTTTGTCTATCTCAAATTTTGTTTTTTCGATTGTAAAATCTACGCAAGCCTTAACAAAGCCTTTAAGATTTAGCTTTGCTCCAATGTGCAATTTGTTTGTGATAGATTGATTTCCGTAGTTTCGAACATCACCAACAGCTTCTACTTCTGCAATTTCTGTTATTTCTCCATCTGAATTAAATAACGTATAACGTTCCAGTATATCAAACGGATCTTCACAAAAATGCATAACTCCCTTTCTGCATGGTCCTAAATTAACATCTCCATCTTCTTCGAAAGTTGTATGTTCTTTGTATTGCTTTGCAACCCCATCAGGATTGCATATAAGACCTTTTCCAAATGCTTTGTATCCTTTAATTCCCATATGTTTTACCTCCATCTGCAAATACAACAAGTTCATCATCTTCTGTTTTGGATATGCATATAAATTGTCCGTCTATTTTTGGCAATCGTTCTTCATCTAAGCTCTCCATGTTGTCAACAATAATCGGCATAGTTACTTCATAAGCATTTTGAAACGCCCGGCATACTTCGATTTCCGTCAACATCGTAAAACCTAAATTAAGATTTCTACTATAAGGTTCTCCGTTGTAAAGGATCTCGCAACATTGCTCTGTATCTCCATTAACAAGTTCTCGAAACAAACGAACACTGCATTGAGAAAATGCTTCATTTACATCATTTTCAAGGCATTCATTTTTTGCACGATCATACATTGACAATACGTATAACGCCTTTTCGTTCTGTGCTATCTCGATTTCAAGGTTATCTTTCTGTTTCTCTAAAACCTCAATTCTGGAGTCAATGTTCTCATTCCATTCGGCAGAAGATAGTCTTTTATCTACTTTCGAAATCTCCGCAAGCATCTTGTCTCTTTGATCCTCTAGTGCAACTGTTTTAGAAGATACATTTTTCATGGAATCAATTTCCTTTTCTTCATCCTCAATCTGTTTCAGAAGATCTGTATATTCTTTGTTGCCTGTCATATCAACTTCTGATGGCATTTTTGCAATTTCATCTTCCAGTGATTTAATTGCATCTTTCAATCCTTGCAATCGTTCTGCACATTCGTCAGAAAATGCCTGATGCTCTTTTAGATTTATTTCTTCCTTTTCTGCACAAATTTCAATACGACTTAATTCCGTTTCCTTTGCTTTCTTCTGTTTTTCGATAATCTCTTTTACTCTATCATCGTCATAAGGTCTACCGCAGGTTGGGCAAACATTATCTTCTGCAAAAGAAATATTGTTTACTTGTTCCCATTCCTTTCGCAATTTTGCTATTTCATTCTTTGTTTTTTCAATATCACATAAACTATCATGCAGCGTTTCTTCTGCATCACTAGCACCTCTGTGATAGTTTGCCAATTTCCTTGACAATTCTGATCGTTTGTTCATCAAATCTTCGCTTGCAGAACGCAAAATATCATTCGCCTTAAATTTCAGACGCATAATATTGTCAGATTTTCTTCCCAACAAATCATTTTTATCACCAGAAATTTTGCTCTCGATATCAGATAATCTTTTTTGCAGGTCTGCCTTTTGCAATTCCAGTTCCGCAAAATCTTCATCTACCTTTTGTCTTTCCAGTTCTTTGATTTTAGGCTCAATTTGGTCTGCCTGCTGTCTTAATCCAATCTCTGCACTTCTTCCACGTCCGCCATAAATCTTTTTGTTTATAGTGCTTTTGATCTCGCTGACTGTTCCGTTTTTTAATAAATCATCGATCAATTCATGGTCTTTGATGGTTTTAAGGATTTCTTCATCTTTGCTTTTAGAAAATGCCTTTTCCAAAATTGCACGCTGCTTAACAGAATCCTGTAAAAAAAATGAATTTGCATTCATGCAGTATTGCAAGGCATCCACCTGTAATATGTTATCTGCAATCCATTTAGAAAACTCTGTTGTTTTTTTGTTTACACCATCCACATAACAATCTGTTGCAGTTCCTGTAGGCTCTCCCTTTCTTGAGTATGTGTTAAAAAACTCTCTTTTCAAGGTGTAGGTATCATCATCAATGCTCAATGTGATTTCTACACTGGCACCATCTGCAATATCATTTCCCTCTGAATCGTGTGAAATAATACCTGTTATTTTTTTGCCATCTTCTCCCTTTATTCCGAGAACATACTGAATTGCACGTTTGATTGTAGTTTTCCCTGTGGCGTTTCTTCCGAATACATTTGTAATGTCTCCAAAATAAATAATATGTTCGCCTACAAAACTCATAAAGTTTTCAAGGCGTAACTTCTTGATCTCAATTCTTTTCATTTTCTTCTTCCTCCATCCTTTTTCTCCTAAGATCATGTACAAAATCATAAATACCTAAAACATGGAACAGCATACTTTCAGATATATAATCATCTTTTTCAAGTATTGACTTCAAAATATCAATTCTTGTTTGCAGTTCAACATACTTTGCGTGAACCTCATCCACGCAATAAACAATCTTCTTATTATCTCCCATCATTTCCCCCTCTTTCCAATCCGACAATTCGTCCATTCTCAATCACCGTAAACACTCCCAAAACATTTGCAATCGTCTCTAATTCCTCAACGCTCAATAAATTCAAATCTGTAATTACCATAATCAGTTCCTCACTTTCTCAATATTTACATATTATTTTTTGTTTTCCTGTGTCTATATTTGACAGGTACAGATAAAAGTCAGTTTCTTTTATAAGCCGCCATTTTTTTACGCTCATATAATGATTAGTTACAACTCTTTTCTGTTCCCTTGTCAGCTTTTTTGACTGTTTAGCCAACTCATGCACCCCCTACTTCTTATGGCTGCTAACAAATGCACTAATGACAAATAGTGCAAGTTCTACGAATATCGTAGATGCAACCCCTGCCCAAAATGGATCAATCCACATTCGATCATCTCCTTTCTCTATGCAAGGCAGAAATACTCACCGTCAATCACCTTGTATGTTTTCTTTCCTTGCGGAAACATAGACTGAAACACTAAATTTTTTGGATAGTCTCCAACTCCCTGTATCAACAGTTCGTTTGCTATTTCCAACGCCCTGGTTGACGGTTTCACATTTCCAAGTTTTTTTGCTGTTGAATACTGACCACGTTGATATATAACGCCTCTGATCGTGTTCGGATACTGCTTAGACTTAACACGATTCAAAACAACAACTCCAGTAAGCCATAGCGTTTCATCATGCTTTGCATGACCGTTTTCTGCCATTATCAGCTTAGCAAGAAGTTCTACGTTGTCCTGCGTATACATCTTCATAGGTTTCTTCATTCCCTGCCTTTTCAATTCTGCATTGGACACCTTAATTTTTCGTGTCCTTGCAGAAGCCATCGAGTTACAACATATAAGTGAGATGGCAAGAATTAAAATAATTGTTTTCTTGTGTGCCGGGGCAAGTCTAAACATTTTTCGCCACCTCCTATTTGTTTTCTTTTTTTGATTCTTTGGAATCTTTTTTCTTTTCAGCCATATTCTCAACCTTGCCAAGAATATATCCCTTGTCAAAATCTGACATCTTAGGGATTGCTTCATTCAACTTCTTCACAATATCCTTTTCTCTCTCGCTCATTTGTTCACCTACTTTCAAAAATTTGTTTACAAAATACAACTGCCCTTTTCCAGTAACCTTTGTTGTTCTTGTAATCCTCACCGATCCATCGGGGTTCTGTCCGCATTTTGGGTTTTACTCATTTTTGAGTAAAAGTCCAAACCATCTGAAAATCCCTTGCCGATACAGTTTAATTGTCAAAGTTTACTTTCAGCACTTCGTTCATCGTTTTCACCTCTTTTTTGAAGAAATTTATTTACGAAATACTGCTGACCCTTTCCGCTGACTTTAGTAGTAAGAGCCGTTCTTACATTTCCGTTCGGCATGTTTATTGCCGTTTCTTTGACTTCAAACAGTCCTTGTTCTACATACCTTTGCATAGGTCTGTTTCTTGAAGAACCGCTTTTAATCAAATACCCATTATTTCTTAGCCAATCAAATAAACGATTTTGTCCTATGCGGTATCCGTTTTGACTTATAAGTTTAGCAAGGTCTCCAATTAATATTGCGCCCTTACTAGCACTTACAGCATCAGCAAATATTTCTTTAGGTTTCATGCGTTCAATCTGCTTGTCTCTCTCAGCAATCATTTTCTGAGCTTCGATAACCGCAAGTGCAATCAAATCATTTCCCTGTGGAAGTTGAGTTTTAATTGTATCTTCCATTTCGTGAAACCTGTTTATGTACTTTGCTGTAAACTCTGTACCTTTTACCCCAGTCAGTTTGTGTGCTATAAACTCGCAACCTTTCTTTGTGACAAGATAGCAAGGCTTCTGTCTGTTAGACTTGTCTGTGTACTGACTCTCTGTGAAAAAGTCGGTGTGTCCAACTTTGGACGCATCTAACTGAGTTATGTAAACTCTTATATCCCTTAACAATTTGTTATGCTCTTTCCCCT